>JAABUQ010004016.1_pt1 | contig 25837 bp, 26 predicted proteins | sample 5560001 | NCBI WGS metagenome assembly JAABUQ01 (sample SAMN10711888, study PRJNA513371) | rock metagenome | isolation source: Antarctica rocks | place: Antarctica: Victoria Land, Finger Mt nord | collected 2015-12-18
CTTCCCTGACGTCTTTGAGTGGGTAGTCGAGCATATGGGCGATCTCCCCCTGGCGCGGAGGTCTTCTAAAGCACATCAACCCAAACCCTTACCTACTCCGCTTTTCCCGGCTTAAGTTGATACCCCTCGTTTGATTACGGGTGAAGAATCACTGCTGCAGGTGGGAGTTGATGCCAAAGGTGATTATTACGCACCAGACAACAGCAACTCAGCCGTTAAGGTGTAGCCAAACCCTTACCACTGAGGATTTGCCAGGATTAACGCCAACGCTGCCCCACTGTCCAATGCTTGAGAGAAAAAGTTCCCTTGCCCATATTCACATTTTAATTCTCTCAAGTGTGCTAGTTGTTCTGCCGTTTCCACCCCTTCCGCTGTTACATCTACGCCTAATTTGTGGGCGAGCACCACGATTGTCTCGACAATTGCTGAGTTTCCTGAAGCCAAGCCGATTTGAGACACAAAGGAGTTGTCGATCTTCAACCCATTAATCGGAAAGTGATGCAGACGACTTAATGATGAATAGCCAGTACCGAAGTCATCAATGTACAGCTGAACACCTAGATTTCTAAGTTGCAAAAGCGTGGCAGTTGCGGATTCAGCACCGCCCATGATCACGCCTTCAGTGATTTCCAGCCTTAAACCAGAGGCATCTAAGCCTGTCTCCTGCAAAATTTGGTTGATTTGGTGGATTAAATTCGTTTGATTAAACTGTTTATTAGAAAGATTCAGACTGATGATTAGCAGTGGTGTTGCCGGAAGTTGTAACTGCCATTGGCGCAACTGAGCGCATGCGGCGCGGATGACCCATTGGCAAATACGAGTGATCAGTCCAGTTTCTTCTGCTGCTGGAATAAATTCCGCTGGTAGGATCAAGCCATATTGGGGATGCTGCCAACGTATTAACGCCTCAAAACCAATAATTCTGCCAGTTTCTAGAGACACAATCGGTTGGTATTGAAGACGAAACTCCTGACGTTCGATTGCCAGTCGCAGGTCAGTCTCCAACTGCAGCAGTGCCACTGCCACAGCATGCATATCTGGGTTAAATATCTCGTAGCCCGCCACGCCTTGATTCTTGGCTCGGTACATGGCGATGTCAGCATCCCGCAGCAGGTCTTCTGGCTGGTCATAACCTTTTGTACTCAGGGCAATGCCAATACTCGCGGAGGTAAACACCTCTTGCCCATCTAGCTCAAAAGGTAATGATAGTTCCTCTTGTAGTCGCTCGGCAACGCGGATAGTGTCGCCGACGTCTTCAATATCTTCGAGCAAGATCGTGAACTCGTCTCCCCCAAGCCGTGCCACCGTATCCGTAGGGCGTAGACATGCCTTGAGCCTGGAAGCGATGGTGATCAGCAAATGGTCCCCAAGTAGGTGTCCAAGACTGTCGTTGATCACTTTGAAGCGATCTAAGTCAAGAAAGATTACAGCAAATAGATAATCCTCGTGCCTTTTTGCATACTCGACTGCCTGCCCTAGGCGATCCATAAACAACACTCGGTTGGGTAAACCTGTTAGTGCGTCGTAAAACGCATTCTGCCGTAGGGCTTCCTCTGCCTGCTTGCGCTCAGTGATGTCGCTGAAAATCATGCGCAATTCAGTTGGTGTCCCATCCTCGTCCAAGAGCAATTGGCTTCGCTGACGCACCCAGACAAATGAACCATCTTTGCGCACTTTGCGCAGTTCTATTTCACTGGTTACTAACTTTTCACTGAAGATGCTATTAATCCATTGTCGAATCTGCTCCCGATCAGCCTCATAAATAGTGGACCAACCGGACTGATTAATGAGTTCTTCTTTGCGATAGCCCAAAAATTCAGCACCAGACTGATTCACAGATTTGAATGTTCCATCGGCTGTGATGGAGAAATACCCATCGGGAGCAAAATCATACAAGTTTTGATATCGCTCTTCGCTCTCGCGCAGCACTTCCGCTCTGGCAATTTCAGTACTAAGGCTTCGACCAAAAAACGAAGCTAACAACGCTAGCAACATGATGACCAAAGTAGCAGTACCAATTGCAATCGCCAGTACATAGTTGCTAATCCCAGAAGATGGTATTGATTTAAAGGCTGGATGGAAGCTGACTGCTGCCATTGCAATATAGTGCATTCCGTCAATGGCGGCTCCTGCAAGGATGGCACTGCCAATCTTCCGTATGCTCTCGCTCCCAATAGTTTTAGCGCTGGGATGGAACGCTAGCCACAGGGCGCTGAGGGATAGAGTAATTGCGCACAGATCAGACAGGAAAACTAGCTTTAAGTCATACAACGGTACCGCCTGCAGTAGCATCGCTGCCATGGCAGTAAAGTGCATGCCAATAATGCCAAGCCCGACGAAAATGCTTCCGCTCCACAACAACAGCCGCCCCAGTGGTTGCCGAGTGACGACAAAAAGCCCAACGACGGAGCCCACCGTGGCTACTGCCATTGAGATTAAGACGGTTGAGAAGACGTAGGTGATGGGTATTGGCAGTTGATAAGCTAGCATGGCGATGAAGTGCATTGCCCAGATGGTATTTCCCAATGCGATCGCGCTTCCAGTCAGCCAAAGGAGGCGAGCACGCCCTTGGGCTACTGAAACTTGCCCAGCCAGATCTAGTGCCGTGTAGGAGCCGATGACTGCAATGACAAGTGAAAGTCCAACTAGGCGCACGTCGTAGGTAGATGTCAGGACTGTGCCTAAATAGGTTATTGTCTTAGCCTCCATGCCGTTTGCTTAGAGTAGGGTAGATGTTGCAATCACTCATCATCAGTTTCAATTCAGCTTGATTTTCTGTAATGGCAGAAGCTTGGTGTATTAAATATAACACATGCGGCTTCAAACTCTGAGGCTTTGAGAGCTGCGCAAGCAAGTGTAAGGTGTAGCCCTGCTTACCACAAGACCTACGAGAAAGCAGTTTTTCTCTTATAGCTCAAAGATTTTATAAAATCAATGTGAAGTCAACGGGAACCAGCTAGAGTGACTTTTTGTACTTAGTTGTTTGACTACAAGTAAAACTTGGTTCAAGCCTTGACGAGTGTCGAGGCTCCTCATGCACACGTTGCACGCTGACCAACTGAAGATAGCTGAAACTCCCGTACAGAGATTGTTCCCTCTGATGGACAGAAGAAAATTCGTTTTAATCACATTAACAGACAAAAACTAGACTAGACCTTTGTTTACAAATCAATCACAGTAATCTCTGGTCGGCACCAGGCTCGAATAGGAAGATGATAGGTGCCAATTCCTGGATTGACATACAGCGGCCCAACTGGGGTTTTAAAAAGCCCCATATCGTACTTTCCCACACTATCGGGTAGAACCAAAGCCCCCCAGAAGGGAATGCGGACTTGTCCACCGTGTGAATGACCAGCAAGCACCAAATCGAAAGAGCCTTTTACATAGTTCACAAAAATCGGATAGTGGACTAACAATAGTCGCTTCAGTTGCTGTTGCAGTGGTGGTAACTCATCGAAGCCCATCGCCCCGATAATTTGGAGGTTTCCATCCTTAGTTATCCTGTCCTGATTCAATAACCAAGCTCCACCCGTCGATTGACAGAATTGAGCAATTGTCTTGAAAGGCACTCCACTGCCAAAGTCATGATTACCTGGGACACCATAAACAGGATATTTAATTTGGCTCATCACATCTAGAGCTTCGTCCAGATGTACCGATTCCTCTACTAAATCCCCAGTAAAAGCAACAAAGTCGGGAGATAAGGCATTAACGGTTTCAACGACTTTTTTTAAATAAGGCCGGTCCCCTTTGTAGTGGATATCGGTTATGTGAACAATGCGATGGCTTGCTTTAGAGCCACCAATATTGAGCTGCTTAATTTTCAACCACCGAGTTTCCCAAACCCAGGGTTCCAAAATAGACCAAGCAAAGGTTGCGACACCCAAGCGGATAAATTGGCGACGACTGGTTTTAAGCGATGCCATAAAGTTTTACGGAAGTAGCGGTTGTCCTTTGATACACTAGCTCACTTACTCAGGGCTTATGCACCTGCATAAGTCCTGTTAGAATTAATATTCCGGCAATTTTTCAGTTCATCAACGTCTATGAACAAAGTCGTAGTCGGTCTTTCCGGTGGAGTTGACAGTTCTGTTGCAGCTACAACCCTGCACCATCAGGGTTATGAAGTCGTTGGTTTGACCCTTTGGCTAATGAAAGGCAAAGGTCAGTGCTGCTCAGAAGGGATGGTCGATGCGGCTCATGTCTGTGAACAACTGGGTATTCCTCACCATATTGTTGATAGTAGAGAAGTTTTTCAAGCAAATATTGTCGATTACCTAGTCACGGGTTATAGCGCTGGTATCACTCCCCTGCCTTGCTCTCAGTGCAATAAAACTGTGAAGTTTGGCCCAATGGTACATTATGCCCATGAGCTAGGCATTGAGCAGATTGCTACTGGTCACTATGCCCGTATCAGCTACGCTCCAGAGTCAGGGCGTTACCAACTGCGAAGGGCAGTAGACCGCAATAAGGATCAGTCATATTTTTTGTATGATCTGACCCAGGACCTGTTAGCGGTGTCCCTGTTTCCACTTGGTGAACATACCAAGGCAGAAACCCGGCGGATTGCAGCAGAATTTGGACTGAAGACAGCTGATAAGCCAGAAAGTCAAGACTTGTGCTTGGTTGAATCCCACGGTTCGATGCAAGCGTTTCTGGACAAGTACATTGCTCCGCACAAGGGGGATATCGTTAACCAAGAAGGCCGAGTACTGGGGCAGCACGATGGTATCCATCACTACACGATTGGTCAGCGGAAGGGGCTGGGCATTGCGGCAACCGAACCGCTGTATGTGATTGGGTTAGATGCGGTACGTAACCGAGTGATTGTGGGCGATCGCACCAGTGCCAACCAGCAAGAATGCACCGTACAGCGAGTAAACTGGGTTTCGATCTTAGAACCATCTGCCCCGATCCGAGCAGAAGTACAAGTCCGCTATCGCTCAAGCGCGGTATCAGTCACTGTGATTCCCCTAGAAGCATCCCGCGTCAAGCTAGTCTTTGATCAGCCACAATTTGGCATTACCACTGGTCAAGCAGCTGTTTGGTACAACGGGGATACCCTGTTAGGTGGTGGCATTATCGAGCCATCATGACCTAGCTTTTTTTAAATCAATTCTAGTAACCTGTATCTGGCAATGCGCGTTGCGACTTTATTAGTGACAACACTCGCTTTAAGTGCAGGCATTGGGGGAGGTGCCGAAAAACTGGCCACTGCCGTTCAGCTAGCAGATGGCACCGTCTACTTTGCCGAGCCGCCCCAGCTCATTTCGGCGACGACAACTTTCAAAGAAGTGTATGTATGGGGCGCAAAGTACTATTTCACCATAAATCTACCGGAGAATGCTGGAGAACCACTGCAAAGGGTGACTATTGCTCAGAAACAGGGAACAGACGACATCCGGTTTGACCTCAAAGACACCAGGGCTTTTGTTGGGACGGCAGGGGACAAAGGACCGCGACTCGGACTGGGCGAGGTAACCAGGGAGCGTCAGACTTCTACAGTTTTCGTGACGTTTAACCCGCCGGTTCCTCCCGGCAAAACGGTCACAATTAGTTTAAGCCCTGACCGAAATCCGAGGTTCTCTGGCGTTTACCTATTTGGTGTCACGGCGTTTCCAGCAGGTGAGAAATCCCACGGTCAATTTCTTGGCTTTGGACGGCTTCAGTTCTACGAAAGCTTCAGACAGTTTGGCTTTCCATAGGGAGCGCTATGCCTTGGGCTATTCTTCTACCAGCCGAGTATCTTCAGAAGAGGTTGTAGATTAACGAACCGCCAAGACGCGGAGAGCGCAGAGAGTTAAGAGCGGATGATGCGTCGGATGCCGTCTTTGAGGATAGGGACGTTGAAGTTGATGAGGAGGCCAAGTGGGTGACCAGTCATTTTCAGATAGGAGAGTAGCTGGGCAGAGTGGATGGGGGCTAAAGTTTCTACAGCTTTCAGTTCCACAATGAGGGCGTTACCAACTAGCAGATCTAATCTGCCTTCCCCGACCGTCTGACCTTTGTAATTAACAGAAACCACCGTCTGAGATCTAAAAGGTATGGTCCGCAGCCGAAGCTCCACACACAGCGCCCCCCTGATACACCGACTCCAAAAAACCCGGTCCCAGCCCTCGGTGTACCTCAATCGCCGCTCCAATTACAGCATAAGCAAGCCGATCCAACTCTTCACTCGGCTCCCCTCTCTGCCCCTGTTTCTTGGCGTCCTCAGCGTCTTGGCGGTTCGTTCCTTCCATTCAGGCTCCTTGGCTGTGTGGCAAAATTTTAAATAACTGCGTCCTCACTTAGTTTTCCCTTCATGACCGCAACTATCCCTACCTTGCCTAGCCTTTACGACCCCTTTACCACCGAAGCCAAGTGGCAGAAATTCTGGGAAGAAAACCAAGTATACAAAGCTGACCCTGATCGCGGCGGCGAACCCTACTGCATCGTGATTCCGCCGCCCAATGTCACTGGCAGCTTGCATATGGGTCACGCTTTCGAGAGTGCGCTGATCGACACCCTCGTCCGTTATCACCGGATGAAAGGACGCAATACTCTATGGCTACCCGGTACTGACCACTCCGGCATCGCAGTGCAAACAATTCTGGAAAAACAGCTCAAGGCAGAGGGCAAGACCCGCTACGACTTGGGGCGAGAGAAATTTCTCGAACGGGCTTGGCAGTGGAAGGCGGAATCTGGAGGCACCATCGTTAACCAGCTCAGACGCCTAGGAGTCTCAGTTGATTGGTCGCGGGAGCGCTTCACTATGGATGAGGGCTCGTCCAGGGCAGTGCTGGAAGCCTTTATCAGACTTTATGAGGAAGGGTTAATTTATCGGGGTAAGTACTTGGTGAACTGGTGCCCTGCTTCCCAGTCAGCTGTTTCTGACCTAGAGGTGGAACCTCAGGAGGTCAATGGGCATCTGTGGCACTTCCGCTATCCGCTGACTGATGGTGGCTATTTAGAGGTGGCGACGACTCGACCGGAGACGATGTTGGGAGATACAGCTGTGGCGGTTAATCCCGACGATGACCGCTACCGGCATTTGATTGGCAAGACGCTAACTCTGCCGATTATGGGGCGGGAAATCCCAGTGATTGCGGATGAGTTGGTTGACCCGGCTTTCGGTACGGGTTGTGTGAAGGTGACTCCGGCTCACGACCCCAATGACTTTGAGATGGGTCAGCGTCATCACCTGCTGTTCATCAATATTATGAATAAGGATGGCTCGTTGAATGAGAATGCAGGGCCGTTTCAAGGGCAAGACCGCTTTGTTGCCCGCAAGAATGTGGTGCAGCGGCTGGAGTCAGACGGGTTGCTGGTAAAGGTGGAGGATTATAAGCATACGGTGCCGTACAGCGATCGCGGCAAAGTCCCCGTCGAACCCCTGCTTTCGACTCAGTGGTTTGTCAAAATTCGCCCCTTGGCTGAGCGGGCGCTGGAGTTCCTGGATCAGAAGAATTCACCTGAGTTTGTGCCTCAGCGCTGGACGAAGGTGTATCGAGACTGGCTGGAGAGTCTGAAAGACTGGTGTATTTCTCGCCAACTATGGTGGGGACATCAAATTCCTGCTTGGTATGCAGTCAGCGAAACGGGTGGGCAACTGACGGATGAGACACCGTTTGTGGTGGCGCGGAGTGCGGCAGAAGCAGGGGAGAAAGCGGCAGCACAATTCGGAGCGGATGTCAAGCTAGAACAAGACTCGGATGTTCTAGATACTTGGTTTTCCTCTGGGCTGTGGCCCTTTTCTACGCTGGGCTGGCCTGACCAAACTCGCGATCTAGAGTTCTACTACCCTACGACTACCTTAGTCACTGGTTTTGACATTATCTTCTTTTGGGTGGCGCGGATGACGATGCTGGCTGGGCATTTTACAGGTCAAATGCCCTTTGAGACCGTTTACATCCACGGCTTGGTGCGGGATGAGAATAATAAAAAAATGTCCAAGTCTGCTAACAATGGCATTAACCCGCTGGTGCTGATTGATAAATACGGCACAGACGCCCTGCGCTATACCCTGGTTAAGGAAGTGGCTGGGGCGGGTCAAGATATCAGACTGGAGTATAACCGCAAGACGGATGAGTCGGCATCGGTGGAAGCATCGCGTAATTTCACCAACAAACTGTGGAACGCTGCTCGGTTTGTGATGATGAATTTGGCGGGACAAACCCCACAGCAGCTAGGTCAACCACTAAATTTACCCACCCCTCACTTAGAACTAAGCGATCGCTGGATTCTCTCACGCTTCCATCAAGTGGTGCGACAAACCAGTGAGCATATAGATAACTATGGACTGGGGGAAGCCGCAAAAGGCCTCTACGACTTTATCTGGGGTGACTGCTGTGACTGGTATATTGAAATCGTTAAATCTCGTCTGCAGAAGGAGTCATCTGCCCCGTCGCGACAGGTGGCTCAACAAACCCTTGCCTATGTGCTGGAAGGGATTTTGAAACTACTCCATCCCTTGATGCCTCATATTACAGAGGAGATTTGGCACACGCTCACTCAAGCGGAAGTTGGGCAGTTTTTGGCGCTGCAATCCTATCCAAACGCGGATACAACACTAATTGACCCGGAACTGGAGCAGCAGTTTGAGCTACTGATTGGCACTATTCGCACTATTCGTAATCTCCGAGCCGAGGCAGATGTCAAGCCAGGAGTAAAGGTAACGGTGATTTTGCAAACCGAGAGCGATCGCGAACGCCAAATCCTGACGACTGGGGAGTCATACATTCAAGATTTAGCAAGAGTGGAGTCGTTAACGATCACCGCTGCTCTTAATACGGAAATAGAACCAGCAATCGCTGGCGTTATTGGGACTGTGCAAGTGCTCATTCCCCTTGCCGGTGTAGTAGATGTGGCGGCACTAGGGGCAAAGCTGGAGAAAGACTTGAGTAAAGTCGAAGCCGAAATCAAATCCCTCTCTGGGCGGCTGGGCAATCCGAGTTTTGTCAATAAAGCTCCAACTGACGTGGTCAAAGGAGCGCGAAACACTTTGGAAGAAGCCGAGAAACAGGCAGAAGTCCTGCGAGAACGTCTCCGTGGTTTAGCGTAGATATCAGCAAAAATAAAGGTAATGTTACATTTGGCTAAAGTACAAAAGCAAGCACCCGAAAGCTCGACAGAGCTACGATTGCTGGCATTTCAAGAGACTGAATACACCTGGGCAATAATGGCTGAAGAAGTTATCATTCCTGCAGCAGAGGCGCTCACTTTGGATCAGGGGTTGCTTGTTTTATTAGAGCTTAGCTCTACGGGCGAGATTGAGAGCCTTCAAGATGCCACTAACTGGGTGCTAAAGCTAGTGCAAACCTATTTGACTAGTGGCATGACCGTAGAATTTTTGCAGCAGGAAGCCGAACGAGCAGAAAAGTGGCGGCAAAATCTCACTTTGCAAAACCAAGAACTCGCTCGTCGTTCCCTAGAGCTAGAAGCTCGCCGGGAACAGATTCAAGCGTTAGAAGAAAGCTTAAAACGGGACAAAGAAGGCGACAACAATTAGGAGTCAGGAGTCAGGAGTCAGAATTCAGGAAAGATGAATGAAGTCATTGCGGTAAATGATACAAAGTTGCAGTAATAAATGTAATTTTTCTTGCCGATCACAACGTGATTAGAGCGAAGCATTTCGGAGATTATTAGCAAGCGTTGTGGATGACGTATTTAATCTCAACTTCGCATAAAGCGCAAGTCTTCATTCTGACTTCTGACTTCTGACTCCTGACTTCTATTTAGCTTTTCTGAGTTCCTATTTGCGGAACTAAAAATTCACGAATTAGCCGCGCTACAGCTTGTTGACCCAGCCGACTGGCAATTTGCTGAACTATGCGCTGAACTTCTGGCTTTAGCAGCAACTGGGGAATCTGAGGTGCTAGCTGCGCTGGGTCAAACCCACGAGTTTCTTGGAGAATATTCCATATCCGTTCAATATGCTCCAAAGTCTGTTGCTGCTCCAAGGAAGCTCCAGGAGTTTCTTTAACCACTGAACTAAGGCGATTCCCTAAGGGGACTGCCAACAACCTCTCGCGCAGCGTGTGTGTGACGTTGTGTAAAGCACTTCGACCCAGAGCATCTACACTCTTACCAATCTCATCGACTAGGTAATTGCGGATAAAAGCACCCCTTTCAGAAGCCAGAAAGTCTAGCATCTGATTAAGCACCTGGTTAAAGTCGTAGTCTTGATTGCTACGGGCATTGCGTAACAAGTTTTCTAGACGATTCCAGCGAAAACTGCCCTCTTTCAACAGGAGATCGCGCAAAGACGCCCGTAATTCTGGCGCTGGATCGGTCAATAGACGCTTGGCGACGTAGGGATAGGCTGCGGTGAGAACTTTGAAGTTGGGGTCGATATGGATGGCGACTCCCTCCAGCGTGACTAGGGAGCGGATGATCAGGGCGTAGAAAGCAGGCACACGGAAGGGATACTCATACATCAGCTCTGAGAGCTGATCAGTGATGCTTTTGATATTGAGTTCCGCCACACTCGCTCCTAGGGCGTTGCCAAAGACGCGAGCGAAAGCTGGGATGATTGGGGTCAGGTCTGTATCAGGTGTTAAAAATCCTAGCTTTACATAGTCATGGGCTAGACCTTCAAAGTCCCGGTTAACCATATGGACAACGGCTTCAATTAAGCCATACCGCTGATAGAGATCAATCTCACTCATCATGCCAAAGTCCAGATATGCCAACTTGCCATCTGGAGTGGCTAACAGATTACCTGGATGGGGGTCGGCATGAAAGAAACCATGTTCTAGCAACTGCCGCAGGGAGCACTGAACGCCTACTTCAATTATGTAACGAGCATCTATGCCTTGGGCGCGGAGCGCTTCTAGCTGGGTTAACTTTGTGCCGTTAATCCACTCCATTGTTAAGACGCGACGCCCCGTGTATTCCCAGTAAATCTTGGGGACGTAAACATCTTTGAGGTGACCATAGAGCTGGGCAAATCGCTCAGCATTGTGTCCCTCGTGGACATAGTCCATTTCTTCAAAGATGCGGCTACCAAATTCGTCCAAAATGGCTACTAGGTCACTTCGCACTTGTTTAAAGGTTTTCTTAGCCCAGGCAGCGAGTCTACGCAAAACGTACAGGTCGACAGTGATGCGAGCTCGTAAGTCTGGGCGCTGGACTTTAACAGCGACTGTTTCACCAGTCTTAAGCTTGCCTTTGTAAACCTGCCCCAGTGAGGCTGCAGCAATGGGATGGGGTGATAGTTCAGCGTAAATTTGATCAGGATGAGCGCCTAGTTCTTCCTCAATGAACTGGTAAGCCACCTGATTAGGAAAGGGAGGTAACTGGTCTTGCAGTTTGCTTAGTTCTTCTAGATACAGGGGAGGAACCAGATCTGGTCGGGTAGATAGGGCTTGTCCGATCTTGATGTAGGCTGGACCCAGCTTGGTTAATAATTGCCTCAGTTGGATTGCCCGTCGCTGCTGATTTTGACCAATGCGACCTCGTTGCCGATCCCACCACAGACCTAAAGCGAAGACGAAAGATGGCCACAAGACTCTGATGATTCGCCCTAAGACCTGCAGCGGCTTGTGACGGTAATACTCTGTAATCGCTACCGGGTCGTAACGCATTGCCTGTGCTTCTGCTTGTGCGGCAATGAGTGTGTATTCTGGTCGCTCCTCTACTACTGTTAAAGTCGGAGCTGCTACAGTTGCAACATTTTCTTGTAGCACTGGTGTTACCTTCACTGGTTCTACTTCAAACTGCATTGAGGCAGGGGTTACCGTCTTAACTTTCATGAATTTTGAGGAGTGACCATGTTAAGTAGTGTAACAAAGAAGAGGGCAGAGGTCAGGGGGTAGGGGTCAGGGGAAGAAGCCGCCCCCAAAAGGTGGGATTCACCTACTTTAGTATTGTTTTAGACATAAACCCCTCTTCTCTCTGACCCCTCTGTTGAGTTACACCCTTACTAGGTTTGGTAGACTCTAATAGCTCGATGCAATTGCAGTTGTTATTGAATCAGCACTGTTACTCAAGAATGAAAGTAGTATCTACTGAGTCGCAAGCATCTGGTATCTGCCCTTACGGTGAAGTTGGCTCCATGTTACTCTCTCTACGGATCGAAAACTTTGCCTTGATTGACCAGTTGGAGCTGGAATTTGGCGGGGGGCTGAATGTTTTGACCGGCGAAACTGGCGCGGGCAAGTCAATTATTTTAGACGCGATTGATGCCACTTTAGGAGGCAAAGTCACTATTCGCTCGATTCGCGTCGGGGCAGAACGAGCAGTTGTAGAAGCCAGTTTTAGGTTATACCCAGCCTTAGCCACCTGGTTAGCAGAACAAGAAATTGAGCTTATTGATGATTCTTCAGTAGTCTGTAGCCGGGAAATGACAGTGAGTGGAAGTAGTCTCCGCAGTCGGTCACGGGTAAATGGGGTACTGGTCAACAGGCAACTGATAGAGCAACTGCGCGATCGCCTGGTTGAAATTACTGCCCAAGGCCAAACAGTTCAAACTGGACAGCCTGCCCAAGTGCGCGACTGGCTCGATCTTTATGGTGGAGCAACTCACTTCCAGCAGCGGGAAGCTGTTGCTGCTGCTAATACCTCCTACCAACAGGCAAGGACTGCCTTAGAGAAACGGCGTCAGTTCGAGCGTCAGCGTCTACAGCAACTCGATTTGCTAACGTATCAAGTCCAGGAACTGGGAGCGGCTAATTTGAGTGATCCAGATGAATCCGAACAGCTCGAGCTTGAACGTCAGCGCCTCAGTCATGTTGTGGAGTTACAGCAGCTAAGCTACAAAGTCTACCAGGCGCTTTACCAAAACGATAGTGAAGCTCCAGCAGCAGCAGACTTATTGGGAGAGGCTGAGGCGACCTTGAATAATATGGTGGTATACGATGCTCAGATGCAAAGCAGCTTAGATTTGGTCAGTGATGCTCTGGCTTGTGTGGTGGAAGCTGGGCGACAGATTAGTGCTTATGGAGAAGGGTTGGAAGCCGACCCCCAGCGGCTCGAAACTGTAGAAGAGCGAATTCGGGAACTCAAGCAGATTTGTCGCAAGTATGGTCCCACTCTGGAAGAGGCAATCGAATACTACCAGCGCATCGCAGCGGAACTGGAAGAACTTAATGCAGGTGAACAATCGCTCGAGGCCTTAGAGCAGCACGAGAAGATGTGTCAGGACAAACTAACTCAAGCTTGTAGCCAACTGACACAGTTGCGAAAAACATCTGCTGCCCAACTAGAAGCACGGCTGATCGGGGAACTTAAGCCATTAGCCATGGAGAAGGTGCAGTTTAAAATTGAAATTGCTCCCAGTTCGCCTACAGCAGCAGGGGCAGACCGGATTGCATTTTTGTTTAGCCCTAACCCCGGAGAGCCGCTACAACCTTTGACAGCAATTGCCTCTGGGGGTGAGATGAGTCGCTTCCTCCTGGCACTCAAAGCCTGTTTCTCCCAGACCGACCCTACCGCGACGCTGGTGTTTGATGAAATTGATGTTGGAGTTTCGGGGCGGGTGGCACAAGCGATCGCCGAGAAATTCCACCAACTGAGTCAACACCACCAAGTTCTTTGTGTCACCCACCAACCCTTAATTGCCGCAATGGCAGACCGCCACTTCCGAGTAGACAAACAAGTTATCGCTCCAACCAATGGCAACGGAACTAGCCTCCAAAAATTAAGCTCAGACGACCAACACCCTGACATCCGTACTGTTGTCCGGGTGGCGGCGCTTGACAATTTCACGACTCGCCGCGAAGAAATCGCTCAGTTGGCTGGTGGGCAGTCTGCCGCGGAAGCGATCGCCTTTGCCGAGTCCCTCTTAGTTCAAGCCGCCAACTTGCGTGACCAGAGCAGGGGGGGGATCAAGGTCCCCTCTGGGGATGGGGGGAGAGGGGAGCAGAGGGGCAGAGGGGCAGGGGGGCAGGGGAGGAGAAAGACCACTCATAAGCGGACTGGGTGAAACTTTACTTTCTCCTGGATACATATAAGATTCTCCTCCAAGGGACAAGGCTGTACTGGAAGATCCGATTCCCCTGCTCGGGCGGGCACAAGGCACCGCCCCTACTACTTTCTTTTCACCAGGTGTTCTGCTGGTCGGCGGGATCGCCGTAGGGGTCTTCGCTTGCTGGGCGGACGTCACCAAACTGCTCTTGATAGGCTGGGTCGCCGTAGGGGTCTTCGCTTGCTGGGCGGACGTCACCAAACTGCTCTTGATAAGCTGGGTCGCCGTAAGGGTCTTCGCTTGCTGGACGTGCCTGAGAGGGGTCAAAACCAGACTGATCTCTTTGCTCCTCGTCTGTAGGCCCAAAGATGGAATCCTTCGCCTTGCGCAAAAAATCGTCTACCATAATCTATTTCCTTTTTGCAATCGTACTTCATTACGACTTACTGTGTCGGAGATGCACCCAAGCCAGTTAGGTCGCGGCCTGTGCTTCTTCCGTTATAGCCTTGGAATTGACTGTACTGTTGCGCCTCTGATGCCGGAACTTGAATTCCACCTGGGGGTGGCGTTACAAAGTGAGCTCGATGCTGGGCATCACGGTAGTATACACGCCCGTTCTTGGAAAGGTAGTACTGCCCATTTGCGCCCTGCCCTTGTGCATTCTGATGCCTCTTATAGAGATAGTAAAGTGCGGCGGCTCCGGCCAAGGTTATCACTGTTTTCTGCGTGTTCGACAATCCGTGCTTCACCTGGGGTTGGGCTGCGCCGTTATTGGACATTGTTCCGCCACGCGTATCGTCTACCGGCGGTGGCGGAGCACTACTCTTTGAGCCTCCACAGCTAGTAAAAAGCGGGAACGTTAGAAGGGCTGTAAGTAGCAGCGCCATCGAACGCGAACGTCTTCTCCGCTCTAGAAATATTGTTATTTTCATCATCTCCTCTCCTCTTTACCTAGGATTACAGTACAGTACAGTGTTTCCGGCCACTATAGTATCTGCATTTTCTATCAATTTCCCCAACTTTCATTCAATATGTATAGAATTAACTGTTAAGAAAAAAATAAGTAAATGTACTCATAAGGCGGCTGAGACATTGATTAAATTTTTAACAATTCTTAATTAATAAAATATTTGCAAGTCAGGATTTTCACTTTCTGGATATTAGCTAATTTTTAAAATATATTTCATATTTGTTCCCTAACAAATTCATTAAGCTAAAAATTAGGAATAAATTAGAGGAAATTCTATGACTGCTGTTTCTAGCATCCAATTAAGACGACCGGTTTGGCAAGCTACTGTCATGTTGACTTTGGGCTTTTGGCTTAGCTGTAGCTTAATTCTAGATTGGGTAATTCTGCCCAGTCTTTATGTTTCGGGCATGATGACTCAAGCCGGGTTTGCTACAGCAGGCTATCTAATTTTCTGGAATTTTAATCGTATAGAGTTATTATCTGCTGCCTTAGTAGTGACAGGTATGTTGGTTCTTGGCAGAACACAATTTGCTGCCACTAAATGGCGTCATGGCGCTATTGTTTTATCCCTGCTACTGCTGGCTGTATCTCTAATTGATACTTATTTTTTAACCCCGCAAATGTGTGCTACAGGTCTCCAACTGAATTTGTTCGAGTCAATAGCTGAGATTCCAGGCACCATGAATCAGCTGCATGCGGGCTACTGTTTACTAGAAGTTGTGAAGCTAGTTACTGGTGGTGCGCTTCTGGGCTGGTGCTTCCGACAGCAATAGGTCACCCAATTTCCTCATCTCCCGCCTCTTCCTCGGGCCATAGCAGACGTACAGCGAGTAGGGCAAAACCCACAGCAGCGATCGCTTTCACTAAACGAACTGGTAAAAGCCCCGCTGCCCATCCTCCTGCTAGTACGCCTAGCAAGCTCGTCATCAACAGTGCCCCAGCTGCCCCGAAAAATACCGCGCGGGGGGAGCCAGAACGGCCACTCAAAGCGATCGCTGCCAGTTGGCTTTTGTCGCCTAATTCCGACAAAAAAACTGTAACAAAACTCAGTCCTAAAAGATGCCAATCCATAAAGCTATTTAGCTAAAACTGCACTACATCCCATAAAAGCTTCAGCGATATCAGCAGCATGCTTGCTCCGGCTGCTGTTTTCACAGTTTTAGGCGCGAGTCGGGTCGCTAGCCACTGACCCAAGAGAACGCCTAATAAACTTGTTGTTACTAGTGCAGCAGCAGACCCCAAAAACACTACCCAGGGCGATTGTGACTCTGCACTCATTAGCAAGGTTGATAGCTGGGTTTTATCGCCAAATTCTGCCAGAAAGATGGTTAAAAATGTAGATCCGAAAACTGTACCTGCTCCGATCTTTCGGCCCCTAGTACCTTGTTGCTGCCCGTCTTGACTAATTACACCTTGAGATTCATGCTCTGGTTTACTTGACTGCTGAGACGCACTCAAGGGAGAACGCTCTAAGGTAGATTCAGAGAAAAGTTTCACAGGCAGTTAGGCTAAACGTTGGGTATCTTTCATCTTCTTTTCATTTTCCCAGCTTTTCCGGCGAAAAACCAACCAGTCGAAGCCCAACAGCTTGCTTGAAGCGGAGCATTTGCGGCAAACGCAGATGGACGCAGATGAACGCAGATGGATGCTTAAAGCCCAACAGCTTGATTGAAGCGGAGCATTTCTAGACTGCGATCGCCGTAAACCCCCTCTATTTGCTGCTGACAACAGTCAATAGCAAAATCGTTCAAGTCTTCAGGGTAAACACCATACAATTCCTGAAACACCTCTGGCTCGACGCGACAAAAACGAGGCCGGTCTGGATAAATCTGGCATTTTCGCGTCGCATGGTCAAAATTAACACACCACCCTCCTTCTCCCACCATACTGAGATATAACTCTAATTCAGTTGGTGATAAATACTCATCTAAACCCGGACGCTCAGCTGGGTCGAGATGACAGCAAGCTCCACATTGGTTTACACAACACCAGGTCGCCATTGTTCAAAACTAAGTTATGATTTTCCTATTTTGAGCTTAACGGTTTTGGCTAGGTGCCCTGCTGGAATGAGATTTGTGGTTTTATGTAATTGTCTATAGTTTTGTTAAAATAGTTAAATTATACTGGCGCTTACTAGGTAAGATTGATGTCGAGTTTTCTAGCAGAGCCACCCAATACGTTGGGGTAATTTGAGAGGAAGAATGGAATTTTTATCTGGTTTTTTCGATGGGATAAGCAGTATCAACTGGGAAGTTATTTTCCAGTTAGTGTCAGTCGGGCTAATTATGATTGCAGGACCAGTAGTCATTTTTGTGTTGGCAGTTCGCAACGGCAACCTCTAAGGAGAAGGCAGGGGCAGCTCCTCAGCTTTTCCTGCCTTCTGCTTTCACTGGGTGGTGCGTTAACGCCTAAACTGTGAAGCGCCAACTGTAGCCACGGTGACTAGTAAGACTGCGGTGATGGCCCGGAGTCCTAATTTCTCACCCAAAATAATAAAGCCTACTACCGCCGCGATTGCAGGCTCCAGGCTCATCAGTATCCCGAATACTCGGGTAGGTAGACGTCTAAGGACCTCGATTTCGAGCGAGTACGGGAGCGCCGAGGACAAGAGCGCTACTCCAAAGCCGATAGCGAGCAGCTTAGGATGGAGCAAAGCCGTACCGCCGCCTAGCACTCCCACTGGCAGGAGTACTATCGCCGCAACAAACATGGCGATCGCTAGACCCGCCCCACCTGGGAAGGTTTGTCCCACGCGGGCGCTTAGGAGAATGTATGCAGCCCAGAAACTGCCCGCTGCCAGCGCTAGCGCTATGCCAAGCGAGTCAAGCACAGTTCTCCCCAAGGGAGCAAGCAGGACGATACCGACCGCTGCCAGCACGACCCAGAGCAAATCGAAAAGACGTCTAGATCCGGCGATCGCTACACCTAAGGGTCCGACAAACTCGAGAGTAACGGCGATGCCGAGCGGGATTCGCTCTAGGGCTGAGTAAAAGCAGAGATTCATCCCAGCAAGCACTAGCCCAAACAGAATTACGACAAAGTAGTTAGCGCGCACGTAGCCATTGAGTCGCGGACGCCACAGGAGAAGCAGCACAAGCGCCGCGAACCCAACGCGCAGAAACACTGTCCCTGCCGGACCTAGCTCGTGAAACAAGCTCTTGGCGAGCGCGGCACCGAGTTGGGTAGAGCCTATAGACAATAGCAGGAGACCTGTAGGCGGAACTGCTTCGGTCCCTTTGCTCAGTTGACGGACAACGCGAACCAGAAACCAACTATCAGTTGGTGGCATCTCGAAGTCCTCCGTGGTATCGATGCACTATGTGAAGGGTCGAGAAGAATGATGAACTTATCGAAACCATATAAGAAAGAAATTTACCGCTTGCATACTACGGATGTATTATGCAATTGTCCATTCTACAAAAAACTACGGACGTAGCACCTGCTGAAGTTAGAAAAACTGGCTGCTGTTGCTAAAGATATAATTAATACAGTACAAGAAGGATAATACTAATACTATGTTAAGAACCTTAATTCTAACTAATGCCTTATTTGCAGTAGTTTCATTTATGCCTAAAGTTGCCTTTGGTCTTCCATCGGTTGGAAACATCAACAATTCTCCGACAGCAAGCCTTGCCCAAAATAGCTACCCTAGTACAGTAATTGTTGGTCCAGGCAACTCCTACCCCACAGGCACAGTTTATCCAAATAGCTACCCTAATACAGTGATTGTGGGTCCAGGCAACTCCTACCCCACAGGCACAGTTTATCCAAATAGCTACCCTAATACAGTGATTGTGGGTCCAGGCAATTCCTACCCCACAGGCACAATTTACCCAAATAGCTACCCCGGTGCAGTAATTGTTAAACCCAACCGAGTTAACCCACCTTCTGAGCAATCTAGCTGTGGTGGGATAATATTTGGTAGCCCTATTCCAAGTCCAGTCCCAGTCAATCCATACACAGGAGGCTTTTGCCGGTAAAAATAGAAGCGGTATTCAGATTTAGAAGGACTACTCTTCTTTCGGCAGTCCTAATTTTTGTTCTAACCGTCTGAGTCGACGACCCAGTTTTGGCAGATTTTTCAGTTCAGCAGTCAACCGCAGCCAAAGCTTGTGTTCAACAGCAGGATAACCGCCTACCTGAGTCTTGGGAGGAATAGATTGAGTAATGCCTGACCGGGCGGCAGCGACCACGCCATCACCAATAGTGAGATGACCTGCAGTTCCGACTTGACCTGTCAGAATAACGTGGTTGCCAACTTGGGTTGATCCCGCTAATCCAACCTGGGCGCACAGCAAAGTATGTTTGCCCACGCTGGAACCATGACCTATCTGGACTAGATTGTCAATTTTGGTTCCTCGCCCAATTCTGGTTGTGCCAACTGCTGCCCGGTCAATAGTCGATTGCGCTTGGACTTCGACATCGTCTTCTAAAACAACGCTACCTGCTTGCATAATCTTGTAAAAAGTTCCATCTGGGAGCGGAACAAAGCCATAGCCATCAGCTCCAATGATCGCGCCATTCTGTATAATAACCCGTTCTCCTAGTAGCACCTGCTCGCGGATCACAACATGACTATGGAGGATTGAACCTGACCCGATGTTTGCCTGCTCGTAAATGGTGCAGTGGGGATGAATTGTGACATTATCACCGATTTGCACATTGTTGCCGATGACTACATAAGCCCCAATGGAGACGTTTTTACCCAAAATTACTCTCTCGCCTAAGACAGCAGTTGGATGCACTGTTCGAGGTGGGTTGGGTTGATTATGAAACAGTTCAATGGCTTGAGCAAAAGCTAAATAGGGATTCTCCACCCGTAACATTGGCATCGGGACCAAGGCTTCAAAGTTGGGAGAAACCAAAATGGCCCCCGCATGACAGTCCCCTAGTTTGCGAATGTACTTAGGATTGGACAAAAAAGTGACATCAGTTGGACCTGCTTCCTCTATCGTGCCAACACCTGTAATCTCAGTATTTAGGGCTACAGTTTGGGCGTTCAGGGCACGGGCTAAGTCTTGAATTTTCATTTGCAGTTACTTCCAATTCTAGATTTTCTGGGGGGAGCTGTAACTGAAATTATCTTGGCGCAATTTCAGGTGTCGTTGTTGAGGCATTATTTAAGTGCCATCATAGTTATGGAGTAACAAGTGGAGAAAAAACAACGGTTTACGCACGTCCCTTAGCGCGTCTAATTGAGCAACTGCAGCGTTTACCCGGAGTTGGCCCTAAGACTGCCCAGCGCCTGGCTCTGCATATTTTGAAGCGACCAGAATCAGAGGTACAGGCTTTGGCCCAAGCCTTGATTGAGGCAAAACAACAGGTGGGCTTATGTTCTATCTGCTTTCACCTCTCTGCTGAGCCTGTATGTGAAATCTGCAGCAATACCAACCGCGACAGCAGCACTATCTGTGTAGTGGAGGATTCGCGCGATGTAATTGCGCTAGAAAAAACTAGAGAGTATCACGGTCAGTATCACGTCTTGGGCGGGGTATTTTCGCCTATGGACGGGATTGGCCCCGAGCAATTGACTGTCCAACCTTTGGTGCGAAGGGTGAGTCAGCAAAAGATTAAGGAAGTCATTCTAGCGATCAGTCCGAGTGTGGAAGGGGAAACGACAACCCTTTATGTGGGTCACCTGCTGAAGCCGTTTACACGAGTGACGCGAATTGCCTTTGGTTTGCCAGTGGGTGGCGATCTAGAGTATGCCGATGAGGTTACTCTAGCAAGAGCTTTGGAAGGACGACGGGAGTTGGATTAGAGACTGCAATAACTATGTTGCGATTGGTTACAATCATGAAGAATGTGATTTCGACGTCTTGCATCTGGTTCCTCGATACTGATTAATTAGCTTCTAAATTAACCTGTGCTTGTTCTAGACAAGCCTTCGATTTTTCAGCTAGAACCCTTACATATGGTTCGCTGAACATACTGTAGTGATTTCCAGGAACCTCCTGGATTTCTAAACCTCCAGCAACCAGTCTGCTCCAGCCTAATTGGGGGTCGATTACCTGAAACTCATCTCCATGCTGCTCAATAGCCCGGAATAGAATTGCATAACCTGAGTATATTTGATATACGTAATCTCTTATAGCTTGGTTGTGAGCTTCTACTAAAGGGGATTGGTATTGGAGTTCAGATTCGTGGTGTTCTTGAGGTTCTAAATAAAATCTGTTGGACAATTTTCTCTTAACGTAATTCTTGACATAAGTTAGTTTTTCTTTTGGTTCAAGTCGTAATAAATTAGCCACCTTTCGAGAGATCAGAGCATGGAATGGCAAGGGTTTGATCCACTCCGGGCCATGGGAATCAAACAAGGCCAGCATAGCCACTTTCTGGCCTTGCGCCTGAAACTGCTGAGCCATCTCCAGGGCGATCACGCCCCCCATGGAGTAGCCGCCCAGAAAATAAGGACCTTCAGGCTGGATAGTACGTATTTCTCTGATATATTGAGTCGCCATGTCCTCAAATCGGTTGTGGGGAACCTGTTTTCCATCCAGACCCTGTGGTTGTAACCCATAAACTGGTTGTTCCCGATCCCAATAGCGGGCCAAATTGTAGTATTGTATGACGTTGTCAGCTTTTCCATGTATCCCGAAGAAAGGCGGCTTAGAACCGTTTGGCTGAATTTTTACCAGCGAGGACCAAGTTCCTGGCACTGAAATTCTTTCTTGGGCTAAATGGTGAGCAGTAGCCTTGATGGAATTATGCTCCCAGAACAGGGTAGGAGGAAGTCGACGTTGAAGCCAAAGCCCCAAATCATCTGTGAGCATTAGCAACGTTAATGAATCTATACCGTATCGGACAAAGGACCTGCAGGTGTCAATCGAGTCGACCTGGATTTTTAATTCGTCTGCTAACCACTTGGCTATCCAAGTTTCAATAGACTCTGCGGTATGGCCAGAAATTCCTAAAATTGGGGAGTTGTTGTACATATTTTTGCTTGGATGGGTAGTCCTAAACAGCTAAAGTAGCCGGACTCATGTAGCGAGATTAGTTGTTTTTGATAGGTAGTATGCTTAATCACAAGGATAGGTGAAGCTTAGGCAGCTCGTAGTCCCAATAGTCTGGTTTTAAAATCCAGTTTAAAAGTTCTGGATTTTTGCTAACTGCATTTTGATGAAATTGGTAGCCTTCTAATAAAGCTGTATTAAAACGTTGTTGTAATACAGCTTTTTCTGATAAGTTTTGAGGTTTAGTCAAAATTTTTTGCTTGAGAGCCTTCAAGGAAGCCTTAATTTTTCCCTTCAGGCTTTTTTGTTTTAATTTACCATTCATCTGTCGAATATCTGTATAAGAGTTACAAACACCTTGAAAGAAGGAGCGCTTATCAAAGTATTCATGTGTCATTCTCTCTTTTGAGACTTGATGAAATACCAAGGCTCTAGGCTGATAGATTGCTTTATAACCGAAGTGATTTGCTTTTAAAGTAAGACCCGTTTCTCCATCCCCCTGAAAATGTTGCAAATGCTTGGGAACATAATCAGGATGAAACCCGCCTAATTCAAACAAGGCTTTTTTACGAATTGAGAAGTTCAAGCTCCAAACGTAGTTAGCGTCTATTTCACGAACTTGGTCTCCAAATTCTAATAGGCTTAAGTAGCCGCAGACTTGTCCATAAGGGTGTTCTTCCCAAAACCAATCCAACCATTCAGGTGGCTCAGCTTCATACTTAGGTAAATTCCGACCACCCACAAGTTGTACAGAGGGATCAGTAAAAGAGTCCTCAATAGCTTGCAGCCAATCTACATCCGCTTGAATGTCATCATCAGCAAAGATTAATATATCGCCCTTTGCTTCTAACGCTCCACGATGTCTACCTGATAACGACCCAGGTTCTGGTTCGTAAATGTAGTGAATCTGATGAGAATGATTGTCTTTCGCATTCTCTACAATCTGTTTTGTATTGTCAATCGAGCCATTATCAATCACTAGAATTTCAAAGTTATCAACTGAAAAATTTTGTGCAACAAAAGACTTAATTGCTGTAGCCAAAGAAGAGGCACGATTAAGGGTTGGGATGATAATTGAAATCATATATTTTGCATTCAACCTTGTATGGGTAGAATCCAGCGATGATGCATGCAAACATTACCATGACCGATATTTCTGGACGGGCGATCCCCTAAATTCCCTTGCTCGACGTCAATGATTATGGCTGCTTCAACGTGATCTTGCCACTCATTGGCAATAATAATTCCAGCATTCATCCGGTAGCGACCAGGCACAAGCAACAACTCATCAATTTCGCAGAGGATCTTCAGACCGACATTTGGATCATTCAAATCCTCTTGACTAGGCACATCACTGCTGAAGTTTACCACTGCTTGACCGTGCTGGTCATAGAGCGTACAAGAGCATGCCATTCCTGACAGTACTGTAGTGATATGGAAGACGAAACGAGCGGACTGACCTGTCACTAAAGTGGTTGATGGAAAATCGCCACCAGTGGAAACCTCTATTTGAGTTAATCGCACTTGGCCTTTGCCTTGTCGCTCTGTTCGCTCTAACAAGTTCTGCGATGCAGATTTTTCCAGCGTCCTCAGGTAAGTACCTACTGCTGCTGCGGCAGTGTCGTCAGTCAGGACAGTCCCCTGCCGCAGAAAAATGCCACGACTGCAGAGCGTTTGCACCATCGCCATGTTATGGCTCACAAACAAAATAGTTCTGCCTTCTTTGCCAACATCCTCCATTTTTCCTATGCATTTCTTCTGAAACTGCACATCCCCTACTGCCAGCACCTCATCTACAATCAAAATTTCTGGCTCCAAGTGTGCAGCTACAGCGAAGGCAAGACGGACATACATCCCAGAGGAATAACGCTTCACTGGTGTATCTAAAAACTTCTCCACCTCAGCAAAAGCAACAATTTCATCAAATTTCCTTTTGATCTCGGTCTTACTCATGCCCAAAATGGCACCATTGAGGTAGACGTTTTCACTGCCTGTTAGCTCTGGGTGAAAACCCGTCCCCACTTCCAACAGACTGGCCACTCGCCCTTTAAGGGCAATACGCCCTATTGTTGGTTCAGTGATCCGGCTCAAAATCTTTAATAACGTCGACTTACCCGCCCCGTTACGCCCGATAATGCCAACCCTTTCTCCCTGCTTAATCTCAAAAGAAACATCCTTCAACGCCCAAAACTCTGTATGGGCTGGCTGGGAAATATGTTTATCAAAAGGTCTCAACAGTCGGCGGTTTAGAGCCTTGGCACCATCGGTGATTTTCTCTCGCAGGGTTGTATATTCTCCTTGCTTTTGGTGACCGAGCACATATTTCTTTCCCAAGCTTTCAATCCGAATTACAGTATCAGACACGTGCTCAATCCCTAACTTAAATGACATCGGCAAAGGTGCGTTCGGTCTTGCGGAAATACCAGATGCCACTGGTGAGCAACAGGGCAACTAATCCCAAAGATACTATAAATCCTGGCCAGTAGAGTTGTGAATCGCTACCTAAAATCGCCCAACGGAAGCCATCAATTACACCTACCATCGGGTTCAACGAGTAAAGCAATCGCCACTGTGGTGGCACAATGCTGCTTTTAAAACCTACAGGCGATATGTACAAGCCAAGCTGCACAATAAACGGCACGACGTAACGGAAATCGCGGTATTCCACATTTAGCGCTGCTAACCACAAACCCACTCCCATTGCAGCAGCAAAGGCTATCAGAATAAAGAATGGTAGAGTTAAAATACGCCAATCTGGCACAAAATTATACCATGCCATAAGCGCCAATAAGAGCATGCCGGAAATCAAAAAATCTACAAAGCTGACAATCACGGCGCTAGTAGGCACAATTAAACGAGGAAAGTAGACTTTAGAAATCAAATTGCTATTGGTGATTAAGCTATCGCTGGATTCTGAAAGCGCATTGGAAAAGAATTGCCAAGGTAGCAGCGCTGCAAATACCAGAATTGGATAGGGTGCGTTCCCAGCAGGTAACTTTGCTAGATGTCCAAACACTACTGTAAAAACAACCATCGTTAGAAACGGTCGAATCAAAGCCCAAAGGATGCCAATCATCGTCTGCTTGTAACGTACCAGAATATCTCGCCAGGCCAAGAAATAAAACAACTCTCGGTAGCGCCACAGATCTTTCCAATACTGACCTTCCGTGCGACCCGCCTCGATAATTAATTCTTTAGCATCCATATTGGATAATTGTTCTCATAAACTACTAAGGCGTTTGCAACTGCTCCCAGTGCAAAGTTCTTCTATTTACAATATCCCGGGTACTTGTAGAGAATCTGTAGGTAATATAGGTTCCATTTTTTTTAAAATCAAACTCTGCTTCAAAAAATTTGGCATTATGGCTGTATGTATCGTAAGAATTTAGGATTTTACCAATTGCTGAATTGAACTTCCGGGGATCAGACGGGTCGTTAATTGCTACACCAAATTGATATTTGTCAGCTAGCTGAGATGATGATAGAAAATTGCTCATCAAAACCGGCTTGCCGTGCATTAAATACTCTGATAGCTTTCTATAGGCCTTAGAGATCTTAGCATAATTGTCCATTTTTGCATAACTATTGGCATAGGAAAGCTAGACCTATAGTTGATAACGCTCAAACACTCAGCTTTTGCATAATTACAGTTAAACTTTGTTTAGTAAATAAGTATGCCCTAAATACTTTTAGAAAATATGGAACCTTTACTCCGGCAACTATTTCTTTTGGTTAAGGTGTCTCCTTATTTTGAGTTAAAAATATTATTAAATAATCGTCCATTTTTGCTCACTAGTTTTGAAAGATTAATAATACTAGGGGCTAGGCTGACCCAACCCTCATAAAAAGAGATGTAACATTCTTGCTGCAGTAAGTTTAACTCCTTGAGAGTAAAATAAATAGGCTCTATCGTCCAAAATATGCTTAGCCGATAGCTAAATGCCAACAAATTAAGCAACGCAACTGAAAATTGTCGAAATTTCTGAAGCCATATCCAGAACGCTTAATTAACTTTAGCTTGTTGTTAAT
>JAABUQ010004017.1_pt1 | contig 25829 bp, 23 predicted proteins | sample 5560001 | NCBI WGS metagenome assembly JAABUQ01 (sample SAMN10711888, study PRJNA513371) | rock metagenome | isolation source: Antarctica rocks | place: Antarctica: Victoria Land, Finger Mt nord | collected 2015-12-18
GGGGCCGTGACGCTTAACCCCGAGCGCGACATCGTCGTCCAGACAGCCACCGTGCAGACACTGATGACACCCGGATAAGCACACGTCGTTACGAGACCCGCGCGGCAACCCCTTTGACACTCACCGATGTACAGGAAGCAAGGTTGAAGCCCCGCCTTCAATCATGGGTCTCAAACTCCGCCAAAGGCTGAGCCTTTGAGATCCCTCACTTAGCAAGTGGTTTCCAAAGGCCTCGGGCCTTTGGTGGGTTTGAGCAAAGCCCAACCTTGCTAGCTGCGCTTCAGCCAAGTGCCACAGGAGCGTCCGTCCCTGCCAGCACGCCGAGCGCCGCCCGCACGCCGAACTCCCCCGGCAGCGCCCCGCGCGGGAACAGCCGCGTCACGTGGCCCATCTTGCGGCCGGGGCGGGCCTCGGTCTTGCCGTAGAGGTGCCCGATCAGGCCGGGCGCCGCCATCACCGCGGGCCACAGCGCGGCCTCCTCCGGGCCAACCAGGTTCTTCATCACCGCGTCGGAGTGGCGCACGGCGTCGGGCAGGGGCAGGCCGGCGACGGCGCGGACGTGCAGCTCGAACTGGCTGGCCGGGCAGGCATCGAGCGTCCAGTGCCCGGAATTGTGCGGCCTGGGCGCGATCTCGTTGACCAGAACCTCGCCGTCGGCGGCGACGAACATCTCCACCGCGAGCAGGCCGACCAGCCCGAGGGCGTCGGCCACCCGGCGCGCGACCTCCTGCGCCCGGGCGGCGACGGCGTCGGTGACGCGCGCCGGCGCGAGGGTCAGGTCGAGGATGCCGTCGCGGTGGCGGTTCTCCACCGTGTCGAACGCGGAGATGGCGCCGGAGGCCGCCCGCGCGACCACGACGCTGACCTCGCAGGCGAAGTCGACGAACCCCTCCAGCACCAGGGGCCTGGGCGAAAGCCCGTCCCAGGCGTCGTCGAGGTCGGCCGGATCGCATAGCAGCGCCTGGCCCTTGCCGTCGTAACCGAGCCGCGTGGTCTTGAGGATCGCCGGCAGGCCGAGCTCGGCCACCGCGCGGTCGAGGCCGTCGCGGTCGCCCACCGCGCGCCAGGGTGCCGTGCCGATGCCGGCGTCGTTGAGGAAGCCCTTCTCGGCGACACGGTCCTGGCTGAGGCGGAGCACGGCAGGCGAGGGGTGCACCGGGCGCAGCGAGGCCAGCAGGTCGAGCCCCTCTGCGCTGACGTTCTCGAACTCGAAGGTGACGACATCCACGGCCCCGGCAAAGGCGCGCAGAATCGCCGGGTCCTCGAAGTCGCCGAGCGTTACCTCGTCGCACACCTGGCCGGCGGGACTGTCGGTCTCCGGAGTCAGCACGTGGCAGCGGTAGCCCAGCCGCGCGGCAGCCATGGCCGACATGCGCCCGAGCTGGCCGCCGCCGACGATGCCGATGGTGGCGAGCGGGGGCAGCGGCCCGGACAGGCGGGCGGGCGTGGCGGGGGGTGCGTCGGCAGGCGTGGGGGCTGGCGCGGTCACGACGGCGTGCCCGCGACGGCCTCTGTCTGCGCCGTGCGGTACTCGTCCAGCCGGCGGGCCAGCTCCGGGTCGGACAGGGCCAGGATCGACGCCGCGAGCAGGGCCGCGTTGACCGCCCCGGCGCGGCCGATGGCCAGCGTGCCGACCGGGATGCCGGCAGGCATCTGCACGATGGACAGCAGGCTGTCCACGCCGTTCAGCGCCGCGGACTCCACTGGCACGCCGAGCACGGGCAGCGGCGTCCAGGCGGCGCACATGCCCGGCAGGTGCGCCGCACCCCCGGCGCCCGCGACGATCACCCGCAGGCCGCGCGACCTGGCACCGCGGGCGTACTCGGCGAGGCGGTCCGGGGTGCGGTGCGCCGAGACAATCCTGGCCTCGTGCAAGATGCCGAGCCGGTCCAGCGTGTCCGCCGTGTGCTTCAGGGTGGCCCAGTCGGACTGGCTGCCCATCACGAGACCGACGCAGGCTGCGGCCCCATCCGGCGCGGCGTCGTGTTCCCCGGCGTCAGCGGCCGGCGCAGCGCTCAAGCGATGCTGTCCGGGATGAGCCGGCTTTCCAGCCTGCCGATCTCGTCCTTGAGCAGCAGCTTGCGCTTCTTGAGCCGTTGCAGGTGAAGCTGGTCCATTGGCTGGTCCGCGAGCCGTGCGATCACGGTGTCGAGGTCGCGGTGCTCGCTGCGCAGTTCGTGGAGGTTGCGGAGCAGCGAGTCACGATCGGTCAGCATGGCGTCTCCGTCACAAGCCTCGTCCGCCTATCACGGAACGCGGCGCGCACCTACAACCGGCGCGGCCAGGGTTCGGCTCCGGCAGCGTCGCGCCATGTCGGTCGGCCGATTCGTCTGGCACTGGCGAGTGAGCGAGGATTACCGTGCCGTGGCAGGCCGGGAACATCGCCGTGACGGAGGCAGCACCCTCCCGGCCCTGCGTCACCAGCGAAGGAGGCACCATGACCCTGCAAGCCAGACTTGAAAGCCTGAAGGACCGCCATGCCAGCCTGGAGACCCGGATTTCGGACGAGGACCATCGGCCTCGCCCGGACCTGGCCACCCTGTCGCAGCTCAAGGTGAAGAAGCTTCGCCTCAAGGAGGAGATGGAGCGGCTGCAGGAGTCCCCCTGAGCCGCCGGCCCGCCACGCGTCCAGAATTCGGACGCCGGGCCGAACGTGGGGTGGGGTCGGCGTGGCCCTGCCCTATCATCGGCCGATGCCTCGGTCGACCCTCACATTCCCTGCCGCGCAGCGCCGGGCCACACCGTGGGCTACGCGGCTTCTTCCGCCTCCAGCACCGGCGGCGGCGGCACGGCCAGGCCATCGCGGGTCAATCGGTCATTGGCCGCCTGCACCATCCCGTTCAGGTCGGTCTGGCTGCACAGACCCAGGATCACCGGATCACGCGGCTTGATGTTGGCGCTGTTCCAGTGCTGGCGGTCGCGCACCTTCTGGATGGTGTCCTTCGTGGTGCCGAGCAGCTTGACCACCTGGATCTCGGTGAGCTGCGGGTAGTTGCGCAGCACGAACGCGATCGCGTCGGGCCGGTCGTTGCGCTTGGCGACCGGGGTGTAGCGCGCGCCCCGCGACCGCTTGGGCACCACGTTGGCCGCCGGCACCAGCTTCAGACGCAGCGTGTCGTCCTTCTCGCAGCGGGCGATCTCGTCATGGGTAAGCTGGACGTTGGCGATGGGATCGTAGCCGACGATACCTTGCGCCACCTCGCCGTCCGCGATCGCCTGGACCTCGAGCGGGTGCATGCCGCAGAAATCGGCGATCTGGGTGAAGGTCAGCGCGGTCTTCTCGATCAGCCACACCGCGGTGGCCTTCGGCATCAGGGGCAGCGTCATGGGAATTTTCTCTCAAGCGCGCAGCGTCTCTCCGGCGCAGGGCGTCATTGTCAAGGGCCGGATATGCGGCAGTGCCGCGAGGCGGGTCAAGGCAGAACGTCTGCCTGTCACAAAGTGGCTCTCGAAACGGACAGTGGATGAGTCTTCCCGAGCCTGCTGACGTGGCAGCAGGCAAGGCCGGACTTTGCCAGAACCTGCCAAAAGCCTGGCGTTTTTGGAAATCCCTTGCTTAGGAAATGAAGTTCAAGGGCTCAACCCCTGGCGGAGGCCAGAGGCAGAACCTCTGGCCTCGCCTGTCCCCTACGTTCTGGGCATTGCCCTGGGGCTTACCAAGGCAGATCAGTCGAGTACCCAGAGACGAAGATCGCTCCGGCGGCCGTCAGGAGGGTCGGGGTTGTTCCCGGCCCCGTCACCACGAGACCACTCAGGCGGCGTGCGTCCGTGCCTCGGCGTCGTTGGCAATCGCCGGCGCCGTAGCAGCGCCGATCGCGATGCGGCGGGGCCGCATCGACTCAGGCACCACACGCCTCAGGGCGACATGCAGCAGCCCGTGCTGCAGGTCGGCGCCCTCGACCACCAAATGGTCAGCGAGCACGAAGCGCCGCTCGAAGGCTCGGCCCGCGATGCCACGGTGCAGCATCTCAGGCTTCGGCGCATCCGCGGCCACACGGCCACTGATGACGAGGGTGTTGTCGCGCACGACCAGATCGAGGTCAGCCTCGGAGAAGCCGGCAACCGCCATCGTCAGGCGGTAACTGTCTTCGCCGATCTTCTCGATGTTGTAGGGCGGATAGGCGGGCACCGGGGCAGCCTCGGTGGCGGTGTCGACCAGACGGGCGAGACGGTCGAAGCCGATCGCGGTGCGGAACAGGGGCGCGAAATCGTAGGTCATGACGGTACCTTCTGCACAAGCAAGGTTGCGGGCCGGACCTCCCTGACGGGACAGTCCATTCATCCTCCAAGACCCCGTTCGGGCGTCTCGGACCACACCGAAATGGGCAGATGGCAGGTCGCGATCAAGGGTGCGATAGACCTTGCAGGCCCTCGCACCTTGATCGCGTTTGTGTGAGTTCTACCCTGGCACGGCGACCCTGCCGTGTCAGGACGCGAGTGCCGGGCAGGCCTGGACGTCCGGGACGGAAACCTACTTGCGGGCACCGATCCCGGCGAAACGCTTGTTGAATTTCGCCACCTGGCCGCCGGTGTCCATCATGCGCTGGATGCCGGTCCAGGCAGGGTGCGACTTCGGGTCGATGTCAAGGCGGATGGTGTCGCCTGCCTTGCCGTAGCAGGAGCGGGTGGTGAACTGCGTTCCGTCCGTCATGACAACGGTGATCTCGTGATACTCGGGGTGGATCCCGGACTTCATGGCGGTGTCCCGTGATGGTGCCGCCGATCCCGACCGGCAGCGCAGGCGCGCGGTATAGACGCGGGCGGAGCCGCCGGCAATGCGCCGCGCCCGGCTGCGGCGTCGATCGCCCTTGAGCAAGCAAGGCCGGGCCTTGCCCGGACCCGTCAAAGACCCGAGGCCTTTGGCGAAGTCCAGAGGCAGGGCCTCTGGCCTTCCTTGCTTCCTGACCGGCAAACCAGACGCCGCCGATGTCAGTCCTGCTGCATCCGCGACGGGCCGCGGCGGCCTTCCTGGCGCTGCGCCTGGCGGAACACCTGGTCGGCCAGCAGGCGCTGGTCCGGCGGCATCGCCTCGTAGAGCGCGCGGAAGCTGGCGGACAGGTGCCCCAGCATGTCGGCGCGCGCCTGCGCCGCCTCCGCCCTGGCCGCGAGGCCCTCGGCGGCACCCAGGGCGGACTGGGACGGCCGCGACCGGAACCTGCCCTCGGAGTCCAGGGCGTTGCGCAGCATGGTGTCGGCGAACTGGTCCCACAGCGCCTGCTCGGCCGGCACGATCCGCAGCCTGCGGTGCAGCGCGTCGATCCGCTGCGCCACCGCCTCGCGCACCTGGCTGCGCTCGGTCGGACGCGACGCCGTGCCAGGGGTGGCCGGGCCCGGGGCGACGCCTGCCGCCACGGCTCGCGGGGCCGGTCCCGGCGCGGGGCCTGAGGGGTCTGCCGTCGCCACACCCGGCGCAGTCGGCTCGGCGGCGACGCGAGCCGCCGCGGCATAGGGTCCGATGCGGCTCCCGCCCAGCCAGGCCGCCGCGCCCAGGCACAGCAGGGCCGCCGCAAGCGCGGCGCGCGCCCTGGCGGACAGCGGGAGGCGCCACGCCCGGTCGGCGGACGGCGCGGTCGGGCGAGGGCGAAGTGCCAGCGCCATTCAGGTCGGAACCGCACGCTGGTACTGCGGCGGCACCGCGGCCGCGGTGCCCAGCGCGCGCGCCGCGTGGTTGGTCCAGTTCGGGTCGGCGAGCACGGCGCGCGCCACGAACACCAGGTCGGCGCGGCCGTTGGCGACGATCTCGGCGGCCAGCTCCGGATCGCGGATCAGGCCCACCGCGCCGGTGGGGATGCCGGTGGCGCGCACCGCCTCGGAGAACGGCACCTGGTAGCCCGGGTACAGCGACGGGATCTGCTGCGCCGGCGACAGGCCGCCGGCGGAGCAGTCGAGCAGGTCCACGTCGCCGCGCGCCTTGAGCATCCGGGCCAGCGCCACGGTATCGGCGATCTCCAGCCCGCCGGGCATCCAGTCCACGCAGGACAGCCGCACGAACAGCGGCAGGTCGTCCGGCCACTCGGCGCGCACCGCGTCGATGGTCTCCATCAGCATCCGCGCGCGCCCGGCGAGATCGCCGCCATAGCGGTCGTTGCGGGTGTTCGATGCGGGCGAGAGGAAGCTGTGCAGCAGGTAGCCGTGTGCCGCGTGCAGCTCGATGACGCGGAACCCGGCCTCGCGGGCGCGTCGGGCGGTCGCGGCGAACTGCGCCACGATCCCCGCGATCTCCGCCTCGGTCAGCACGTGCGGCGCCACCGCGTCCTCGCTGATCGGCAGCGCGCTGGGAGAGGAGGGCAGCCAGCCGCCATCCTCGGGGCGGATCGGCTTGCCGCCCTCCCAGGGGCGCTGGCTACTGGCCTTGCGGCCGGCATGGGCGATCTGGATGCCGGGCACCGCGCCGGAATAGGCGACGATCGCGGCCAGCCGCGTCAGGAACGCCTGCTGCTCGTCGTTCCACAGCCCGAGGCAGCCGTGGGTGATGCGGCCCTCGGCGGAGACGTGGGTGGCCTCGGTGAACACGATGCCGGCGCCGCCCATCGCCTTGGCGCCGAGATTCTGGATGTGCCAGTCCCAGCCCAGCCCGTCGGTGGCGCTGTACTGGCACATCGGCGCCACGGCCACGCGGTTGCGCGCGGTGACGGAGCGGAAGCCGATCGGCTGGAACAGCAGCGGCGTGGGACGGGCCATGGCCTTGGCGTCTCCTGCTGGGCGTGTCGGGACGGGTGCGTCGAACCGGGCAGGCGGCGGGCCCGTCCCAGCCAGGGCCGCCTCTCCCGCAGGATCGCCCGCGCGGGGTTGAACGCCTTTCGTGCCGGAAGCTCAACCCCGGCGCAACGCGACTCTGCCCGTCGGCGGACCCGCCATCGCGCGTCGGCCCCCGGCCGTGCCAGGATCGGGCGATGAACATCCTGTCCATCCAGTCCTGGGTCGCCTATGGCCATGTCGGCAACGCCAGCGCGATGTTCCCGCTGCAGCGCCTCGGCGCCGAGGTGTGGGCGGTCAACACCGTGCAGTTCTCCAACCATACCGGCTATGGCCACTGGACCGGGCAGGTGTTCGCCCCCGAGGCGGTCACCGCGCTCGTGGACGGCATCGAGGCGCGCGGCGTGCTGGGCGGCTGCGACGCCGTGCTGTCCGGCTACATGGGCGACGCGGGCACCGGCGAGGCGGTGCTGGACGCGGTGCGCCGGGTGCGCGCCGCCAATCCTGGCGCGCTGTACTGCTGCGACCCGGTGATCGGCGACACGGACACAGGCGTCTATGTGCGCCCCGGCATCTCCGGGCTGCTGCGCGAGCGCGCGGTGCCGGCGGCCGATATCCTCACGCCCAACCGCTTCGAGCTGGAGCTGCTCGCCGGCCTGCCCTGCGGCAGCGTCGCCGAGGCCAGCACCGCCGCGTGGGCGCTGCGCGCGCGCATGGCGGGCGGCCCGGGTGGCGATCGTGGGGGCGGCGGAGAGCGGCGCGGCACGCCCGCGGTGCTGGTCACCAGCCTGGACGGGGCGGACACCCCGGCCGACGCGCTGGACCTGCTCGCGGTGGGCGCGGACGGATGCTGGCGGCTGCGCGCCGAGCGCCTGCCGCTGGCGGTGAACGGGGCGGGCGACGCGATCGCGGCGCTGTTCCTGTTCCACATGCTCCGCGACGGCTCCACGCGCCGGGCGCTGGAGATGGCCGCGAGCGCGGTGGCCGGGATGCTGCGCCACACCCTGCGCTCCGGCGCGCGCGAGATCGCCGTGGTGGCGGCGCAGGACGAATTCGTGCGGCCGTCGCGAATGCTTGTGGCGGAACCGTGCTGAGGCCCGGTGCGGCGGGGCAGCGCCCGGTCAGGTCGGGCAACCGGCTCGGCTCCACGCCGGAGCAGTTGCCCCAGGCCGCACGTAGGCGATGCAGGAAGCAAGGTTGAGGCTCTGCCTCAAACTCCGCCAAAGGCAAGCCTTTGGAATCCACTTGTTTAAGCGAATGGTTTCCAAAGGCCTCGGCCTTTGGCGGGTCTGGGCAGAACGCGGACTTGCTTGCTGCCTCGCCGCTGCGCCGCGGCCTCCTGCAAGCGGTCCCGTCGCGCCGGCTTTACGCCTTCGTTCCGGCGTGATCGTGCCGTAAGCCTGTGGTCTCGCGATTGCGCCGGAGGGGTGCCGCGATGGGCGCCGGGATGGATGAATGACCGTTTTGCAGATCTACCGTCGCGTGCTCGGGATGCTGGCGGGCGACCGGCGGCTCGCGATCGCGCTGGGCCTGGCCAACATTATGGTGGCCGGGCTGCAGTTCCTCGACCCACTGCTGTTCGGCCGCGTCGTCGGCCTGCTGTCCGCCTCGGACCGGCTGCCGCACGACCAGCTCTGGGGGCGCGCGGCCACGCTGATCGCAGTGTGGCTCGCGGTGGGCGCCGCGGGAATCGGCGCCAACATGCTCGTGGCACTTCACGCCGAGCGCATGGCGCACCGCAACCGGCTGGCGGCGATGAGCCGCTGCTTCAGCCACGTGATCTCGCTGCCGCTGTCGTTCCACGGCGACAGCCACTCCGGCCGCCTGATGAAGATCATGCTGGGCGGCTCGGACGCGCTGTTCTCGGTGTGGCTGCAGTTCTTCCGCGAGCAGCTCGCCACCTACGTCGCGGTGATCGTGCTGCTGCCGATCACCATGCTGATGAACTGGCGGCTGTCGCTGTCGCTGCTGGTGCTGGTGGTGCTGTTCGTCGCGCTGACCCTGGTGGTGGTGCGCCGCACCGAGGCCGGGCAAAAGCAGGCCGAGCAGTACCAGGGGGCGCTCGCCGGCACCGCGCAGGACGCGCTGGCCAACGTCATGGTGGTGCAGTCCTTCGGGCGCCTGGCGGCCGAGAGCCGGCGCTTCGGGCAGATCATGGAGCAGGTGATCCGCCACCAGTTCCCGGTGCTGAACTGGTGGGCGATGGTCAACGTGCTCACCCGCGCCGCCAGCACGCTTGCGGTGATCTCGATCGTGCTGATCGGCACGCTGCTGCACCTCGAGGGCAAGGCGAGCATCGTCGAGATCGTCTCGTTCATGGGCTTCGCGACGCTGCTGATCGGGCGGCTGGAGTCCGCGGTGGCGTTCTCCTCGCGGCTGTTCATGCAGGCGCCCGGGCTCGCGGAGTTCTTCAAGGTGCTCGACGCGCGCAGCTCGGTGCCGGACCGCGCGGGCGCGCCCGAGCTGCAGGCCCCGCGCGGCGAGGTCGCGTTCGAGGGGGTGGCCTTCGCCTATCCCGGCGGCCCGCGCATCCTCAACGACGTCAGCTTCGTGGCCAAGCCCGGCATGTCGGTGGCGCTCGTGGGCCAGACCGGCGCCGGCAAGTCCACGGCGATGAACCTGCTGCAGCGCCTGTGGGACCCGGTCGCCGGCACGATCCGCATCGACGGCCAGGACCTGCGCGAGGTCAGCATCGAGAGCCTGCGCCGCGCGATCGGCGTGGTGTTCCAGGAGAGCCTGCTGTTCAACCGCTCGATCATCGAGAACCTGCGTATTGGTGCCTCGGACGCCACCGACGAAGAGGTGGAGCGCGCCTGTCGTCTCGCCGACGCGCACGAGTTCATCATCCGCCAGCCGCAAGGCTACGATACCGTGGTCGGCGAGCGCGGCACCACGCTGTCGGGCGGGCAGCGCCAGCGCCTGGCGATCGCGCGCGCGGCGCTGAAGAACCCGCCGATCCTGATCCTGGACGAGGCGACCAGCGCGCTGGACGCGGCGACCGAGGCGCGCGTGTCGCGGGCGATGACGGCGCTGATGCGCGGGCGGACGACCTTCATCATCGCGCACCGCCTGTCCACGGTGCGCGATGCCGACGTGATCCTGGTGTTCGAGGGCGGCGAGGTGGTCGAGCGCGGCAGCTTCGAGGCGCTGCTGGCGCGCAACGGCCGCTTCGCCGAGCTGGTGGCCACCCAGCTCGCCGGCGGCGCCACGCAGCAGGCGGCCGAGTAGCGCCGGCACCGCGGCGATCTGGTCGTCGCCGGTCTGCCGGCCGTGCGGGGCGGCCAGGCGTTCGCTGCGCTGGGCAGCCAAGCGAGGCCCACCGTGGCGTTGCGGCGAACAAACGCCCGCCGCGTGGGTGCGCCCGACAGGCACGGGCGACGCCGGGTTGTGCAGGTGCGAACCGACCGTTTGAACACGGCCATGGTTGCGGCGCATGCTCGCCGATCGTTCATGCTCTTCGGGAGGGCTCCATGACGGTCGCCTGCATTCTCAAGCACAAGGGCAGCGAGGTCGCCCACGTCGCGCCGACCGACAGCATTGCGGTGGTGTCGGCGCTCCTGGCTGCACGGCGGATCGGCGCGGTTCTGGTGCTGGACACGGCGGGTCAGCTTCTGGGCATTGTCAGCGAGCGCGACATCGTCCGGGTGCTGGCCGGGCAGGGCGCGGCCACGCTGGAGATGACCGCGGCGCAGCTGATGACCTCCTCGCTGTTCACCGTGACGCCTGCCACCACCGTCGCCGAGGCCATGACCCTGATGACGGCGAACCGCGTGCGCCACCTTCCGGTGCTGCAGGACGGGGCGCTTGCCGGGCTGGTGAGCATCGGCGACATCGTCAAGACCCGGATCGAGCAGCAGGCGCACGAGGTCGACAGCCTGCGCGCCTACGTCTCCGGCGGCGTCTAGCCCGTCTCGCCCTGCCCGGCAGGCGAGACCGTCCTGCCGGGTTAGCGGCCCTTCGGCGGCCAGGCGGCGCCGATGTCGTTCCTGTGACTGCCGCGCAAGGGCATGACCGTTTCGCGGGCGAGGCGGTAGCATCGGGGTCGCAACGAAAGGACACGGACCCATGGCGCTCCCGGTCAACGCACCTCGCTTCCGCACGCCCGGCCTTCTGTCGGAATTCCGCGCCTTCATCATGCGCGGCAACGTCGTCGACCTCGCCGTCGGCATCATCATCGGCGCGGCGTTCACCGCCATCGTGCAAAGCCTGGTCAAGGACATCTTCACCCCGCTGATCGGGCTGCTGGTCGGCGGCATCGATTTCAGCAACATCTTCGTCGTGCTGAAGGGCGCACCGGCCGCCACGCTCGCGGAGGCCGTGCAGAAAGGCGACGTCACCCTCAACGTCGGCCTGTTCCTCAACGCCGTCATCTCGTTCGTCATCGTGTCGGCCGCGGTGTTCGGCATCATCAAGCTGCTGTCGACGATGCAGCGCCGGCAGGCAAGCGACGAGACGCTGCCGCCCACGGTCACCGAACAGCTGCTCGCCGAGATCCGCGACGAGCTGCGGGGCGCGAGGACCGGCGTGGTGCCGGACGCTGGTCCCTGAAGCAGAAGGCCGGGACTCTGCCCAGACCTGCCAAAGGCCCGAGCCGTTCGGAAATCCGTCCCTAAATCAAGGTTTCCAAAGGCCTGCCTTTGGCGGAGTTTGAGGCAGAGCCTCAACCTTGCTCGCTTGCCATCTGTGTCATGCGTTGCAGCCCGACGCCTGCAGCGTGTCGACGACGGCGGCTGTGGGCACGTCTGGGCTGGTGAAGGCCTGTCCGATGCCGCGGGCCAGCACGAAGGCGAGCCGTCCGTCGCGCATCTTCTTGTCGCGCTGCATGTGCGCGACCAGGGCGGCTGCGGCGTAGCGGCGGGGCAGGGCGTCGACCCTCGCCGGAAGCCCCGTCGCCGCGACGTGCGCCGCGACCCGCGCGGCGTCGGCCTGCGGGCAGACGCCGAGCCGGGCCGACAGGTCGAACGCCAGGCACAGGCCGAGCGCCACCGCCTCGCCGTGCAGCAGCCCCTGGCCGTAGCCGGTCTCGCGCTCGAAGGCGTGGGCAAAGGTGTGGCCGAGGTTGAGCAGGGCGCGCCCGTCCGAGGCCTGCGCCTCGCGCTCGTCCTCGGCCACCACCCGCGCCTTGAACGCGCAGGCGCGCAGCACCGCGTCGGCCTGCACCGCGGGATCGCCCGCGAGCAGGGCGACGGCGTGCTCCTCGCACCAGCCATACAGCGCGCGGTCGGCGATCAGCCCGGCCTTGAGGATCTCGGCGTAGCCCGCGCGCAGCTCGCGCGCCGGCAGGGTGGCGAGCGCCGCGGTGTCGGCCAGCACCATCAGCGGCTGGTGGAACGCGCCGAGCAGGTTCTTGCCCTGCGCGGTGTTGATCCCGGTCTTGCCGCCGACGCTGCTGTCGACCTGGGCCAGCAGCGTGGTCGGCACCTGCACGAACGGCAGGCCGCGCAGCACGCTGGCGGCCACGAAGCCGGCGAGGTCGCCCACCACGCCGCCGCCGAGCGCGATCACGGCGGTGCGGCGTTCCACCCCGTGCTCCAGCACCTCACCCGCCACGCGCCCGTAGGTGTCCAGGCTCTTCGACGCCTCGCCCGGGGCCACGACCACCGTGCGCGCCTCGATGCCGGCGTCCGCGAGCCCTGCGAGCAGCGTCGGCAGGTGCAGTGCCGCCACCGTCTCGTCGGTGACCACCACGCAGCGCTTCTGCGGCAGCACCGGCGCCAGCAGCGACCCGGCCCGCGCCAGCAGGCCGCTGCCCACCACCACGTCGTAGACGCCGCCAGACAGGCGGATGGGAAGGCGGCGCACGCTGCTCCTGGCCTCCAGCGCCTGCAACACGCGGCCGGCGACGAGATCGGCGCCGTCCTCATCGCTGTCCATGATGACATCCGCCTCCGCGTAGACCGGGTGGCGCCGCGCCATCAGGCTGCTCAGCGTCGCGGGCAGGTCGGCCTCGGGCAGCAGCGGCCGGCCGGCCTGGCCGGCGAGGCGCCGCAGCAGCACGTCGTGCCGGCAACGCAGCCAGACGCTGGTGGCCGCACCCCGGATCACGCTGCGGGTGTCCGGGTCCAGGAACGCCCCGCCGCCGGTCGCGAGCACCAGCGGCGGCCCGGCCAGCAGGCGCCGTATCATCTGACGCTCGACGCTGCGGAACTCGGCCTCCCCGAAGCGCCGGAAGAACTCGGAGACGGAGCAGCCCGCCGACGCTTCGATCTCGGCGTCGGAGTCGCAGAACGCCAGGCCCAGCCTCGATGCGAGGGCCGGACCGACCGAGCTCTTGCCGGCGCCCATGATGCCGACAAGGATGACTGTTCTCATTGCAATGCCTGTTCGTGTCGTTGCCGCAACGGGAAGGGGATCACGTCGATGGCTGAAGCAGGCTGGATCCGTCGGCTGGCGGCTGCCTGCGGATCAGCCGGGCCCCGCGCCCGGCCACGAGAGGCAGTCCTGTGGCGGGGGACGTGTCGGCTCAGGGAGGCGCGAGGAAGCCGCTGACGGCCCGCAGGGCTTCGACGAAGCGTTCGGCATCGGCGACGCGCAGGCCCGCCAGGTTGCAGCGGCCGTTCCCGGCCATGTAGATGCCGTGTCGCTCCCGCGCGGTACCGACCTCGTCGCGGGTCAGGGGCAGGAGCGAGAACATGCCGTGCTGGCGTGCCAAGAAGGCCAGCCTGGGCTCACACAGTGCCAGGGCGCCGCGCACGGCCGCGATGCGCTGCCTCATCCCCTCCAGCTCGCCTCGCCATGCCTGCGACAGTTCGGTCGACTCCAGCACGGCGCGCACGACGGCTGCCCCGTGGTCCGGCGGCATCGACCAGTTGACCCGGGCGAGGGCGAGCAGGTTTCCCCACAGGATGTCCGCGGCGGACGGGGTGTCGGCGAGCATGAACAGGGCGCCGGTGCGCTCGCGATAGAGGCCGAAGTTCTTGTCGCAGGAATAGGCGACGAGCGCCTCGCGGACGCTGCCGAGCACGCGCCGGACGCCGTAGGCATCGGGTTCCAGGCCGCGCCCCAGGCCCTGGTAGGCGAGATCGACGAACGGGATCAGGTCGCGGCCGACCAGGATCGCGACCAGCTCGTCCCACTGGCTCTCGCTGAGGTCGGCGCCGGTCGGGTTGTGGCAGCAGCCATGCAGCAGCACGACGTCGCCCGCGGCCGCGCCGGACAGCGCGGCACATGTCTCGTCGAAGGCGACACTCTGGGTGTGCGGATCGAAGCAGCGATACTCCCGCACGGCCAGACGGGCGGCGGCGAAGATCGGCGGGTGGTTCGGCCAGGTCGGCGTGCCCAGCCACAGGGTGGCGCCTGGCCGGGCCATGGCGATCAGGTCGGCGCCGAGCCGCAACGCGCCACCGCCGCCTGGCGTCTGCACCCCGACCAGCCGGCCCTCAAGCCCGTCGGAAGGTCCCGCGACGATCTCGCGCAGCAGGCCGACGAACCGCATGTCGCCTTCCGGCCCGAGATACGTCTTGGTTGTCTGGGTTTCGAGAAGGTGGCGTTCCGCGGCTTTCACCACCTGAAGGATCGGGGTGGTTCCGCTCTCGTCACGATACGTGCCCACGCCGAGGTCGAGCTTGCCGCTGCGCCGGTCGTTCAGGAACAGCCCGATCAGGGAGAGCAGCGCATCGGCGGGCTGGGGGGTGAGCGTCTCGAACATGATGGTGCAGGTCTTCCGTGACGAAATGGCGGGTCGGGACGGCAAGGACGTGCCGGTCGTCCGGGGCACGCAGGAACCGAGGCACGATGCGCGCCGTGCCCGAAGCGCGAGGACCTTCGCAGACCTGCTGACCAGCGGTCCGAGCGAGCGGGCCGGTCGTGGGTGTCGGACCCGGTTCGCCGCCGTGCGAAGGCTTCGGGGGTACCGCCCGGACACGGAGCCGACTGCCAACGGGGATCGGCTTCACGAGTATTGGCCGGAACCGTCGCCCCGATTAGCAGCGCCGGAGTCGTCTTTGCAATCGGAGTCATCTTTGCAATCCTGCGTGACTCTGGTTCGCGGAACCGTGGTGCACAAGGCTCAGGACGGAATGTGCAGTTTATTTCCGCGGCAGTTGGTCTCACCAACACAAATCATACATGGATACGCGCCCCACATTCTATCGAGGGTCATCGCGACGAGCGACAATGCAACCCGTCAAGCGCCCTGTAGGTCAGCATGGAGGAGAGTAGAATATTTCGGACTGTCTGACCCAGGTCAGGCATCCTTCGGCTATGTGGGGTTGTTTACTAGATCGTGAACAACGGCCCTGGCTTTGTCCTGTTCACGACCTGCTACTGTGTGCCAAAGAACAAAATCACTGATGGCATCTATCCGTCTGAAATCCGGCATGCCGGAGCAAGTCATCTTGGTAGCTCCGGCAGCAATACGAGTGTCGCGGACCTGATCCGTGGCGTCGAGAAATTCGCGATCACATCGATAAGACCATTACGGCGGACAAGACACACATGGACGTTTCCGATCTGACTGCCGACGTGCGGCAGCTCCCCGCAGCCACCGTGACGACAGTTGCCGACGGCCTCGGCAAGTCGATGCAGCTGCTCGGGGTGGTTCATGCCTATGGCGTCTGTGGCGGCGCCCAGGCGCTGCTCTGGGCATCGCTGTCGAAGCACCTCCATCTCCTGCATTTCCGCCACGAGAGTGGCGCGGCGTTCGCCGCCACGGAGGCCTCGATCGCCGCGAACGTTCCCGTGGTGGTGTTCACCACGACTGGACCGGGGATCACCAACGCGCTGACCGGAATGATCGCGGCGCGCAGCGAGGGGGCCAAGGTCATCCTGGTCTCCGCCTACGCCTCGGCGCCGCAGCGCGGCCGCGGCGGCATCCAGGAAACCAGCAGCTACACGATGCCGTCGGGCGGGCTGTTCCAGGCCGGCGCCTGGTTCGACGACGCGGTGGTGCTCGACAGCGCCGACCAGTTGCCGCAGGTGCTGCGCCGGATCTCGGCGGGCCTGCACCGTCCGGGCGGCTACGTGGCCCATATCAGCGTGCCGAACGCCGTGCAGGGCGTGCCGCTGTCGCAGCCGCTGCCGAGGCTGTCCGCACGCAACGGCGACTCTGTGACTCCCACGGTCAACCCCGCCGCGATCGCACGCTGCGTCGGACTACTGTCCGGCCGGCCGTTTGCCATCTGGGCAGGGTTCGGCGCGCGTCACGCCTCCGCCCGGCTCCTGGCGTTCGCCGAGCGCACCGGTGCCGTGGTGATGTGCTCGCCACGTGCCAAGGGCGTGATCCCGGAGACCCACAGGCTGTTCATCGGCGTGACCGGCATGGGAGGGCATACCGCCTCGGTGGTGGCGCACATGCGCGAGCACGCGCCGTATCGCACCCTGGTGCTCGGCACGCGGCTGGGCGAGCCGACGTCGTTCTGGAACCCTGGTCTGGTGCCGGAGGGCGGCTTCGTCCACGTCGATCTTGATCCAATGGTGCCCGGCGTCGCCTACCCGCTGGCGGACACCTACGCGGTGCAGGGCGACAGCGACGAGGTTCTGGGCGCGCTGCTCGATGCCTGGCCGGACCAGGCATCGTCCGTCGCCGAGGTCGCGCCGCCGCATCCGGCGTTCCCGGCGCTCGATGCCGGCGGCAAGGTGCGGCCCGACTTCCTGATGGCGATGCTGCAGGAGGAGGTCGTCGACGGCAGCGACGCGATCGTGCTGGCGGAGTCGGGCAACGCCTTCACCTGGGCGACGCACTACCTGCGCTTCCCGGAGCCGAACCGCTATCGCGTCAGCACCAACCTGGGCTCGATGGGGCACGCCGCCACCGGGGCGCTCGGCGTCGCTTCCGCGACGGGCCGGCCGGCGGTGGTGATCTCCGGTGACGGCTCCATGCTGATGAACAGCGAGGTGAACACCGCGGTCAAGGCGCAGCTCCCCGTGGTGTGGGTCGTGCTCAACGACGGCCGCTACAACATGTGCTTTCAGGGCATGGACGCGCTCGGTATGGGCGGCGCGGCGGACGCGACCTTCCCGCCGGTGGACTTTGCCCTACTCGCGCGTGCGATGGGCGCGCACTCGATCCGCGTCGAACACGAGACGGAATTGCGCGGCGCGCTGGCGCAGGCGCTGGCCTGCGGCGGTCCGTTCGTCGTGGACGTCATCATCGACGCCGATCGGGTCGCCCCGACCCATGGGCGGAACGAGGGCCTGCGTGCCAACCAGGCCCTCGAGAAGCGCGAAGGGCTCAGCTTCCCCCTGATCACGTCCAACTGAGAAGCGACGAAGCCCATGGAACGCAACACCTTCGCCACCGCGACCTACATCGAGACCTCGCCAGCCGCGGCCCTCGCCTACCTACGCGACCTGCGGAACCTGGACGAGTGGACGCTCTACAGCCGGATGATCGAGCAGGTCGACGAGAACACCTGGCGGGGCACGGCGTCGGGTTACCACAGCGACCTGTTCTACCACGTGCGCCCGATCGACACGCCGATGTTCAGCGGCGTGGAGTGGCACTGCGGCTTCGAATACGGCAAGTACTTCCAGTGCTATCCGGCGCTGGTGTTCCCGGCTGGCTACATGGGATCGGCCGAGGCGGGATGCTACTTCCACTGGCTGAGCTTCGTCGGGCCGGAGCGCGCCACGCCGATGATCATGCAGGGCATCCACCTGGTGCACACGGCGGAGATTCGCTCCCTGAAGGGCACGCTGGAGCGCCAGGCCGGGCTCAAATCCGCGGCGATCGGCAAGTTCGAGACCAAGACCAGCTCCATCTTCGTCGATGCCCCGCTCGACCTCGCGACGGCCTTCCTCAGCGACGCGCGCAACCTGGGCGACTGGGCGTTCTTCCTGCGGCCGAAGCAGGTGGATGCGGCCGGGCGCGGCGAGTTCACCGACGAGTACGGTTGCGACGTCGAGGTGACGATCCGCTCGCACGACTGCGGCGAATACAGCCTGCTCGAGTTCGAGCATCGCTATCGCGACCTGGGCTACGTGCAGCGCAGCTGCATGTTCCTGGTGCCTTGCGCCTACGCGTTCGGCAACCCAGAGGCGCGCGGCCTGGTGCAGCACCGGATCGCGTTCTTCGAGAAGGCGCGTCCTCCCGTGCACGGCAAGCTGCAGATCGAGGACTACGGCGCGGAAAGCATGAGCCTGAAGCGTCTGCTCGAGAGCAAGGCCGGCAACCTCGACGCCTTCGCGCGCGGCATGAGCTACATCAAGGCGGGCGAGTCATGACTCCGGCCGTGGCCCTGGCTCGGGCGCAGCCGTCCGGGAAGGCGCCGCAGGACTTTGCCGGTGCGGTCGCCGCCGTCCCCGCGATTGACGGCGTTGCCGCAGGATTGGCGCGCGCAGGTGTGCCGCGTCGGCTGATGCTCCTCGACAACTACGACAGCTTCACGTTCAACCTGTTCCATGCCCTGGGTGCGCTGGGCGTACGGGTGGACGTGCGGCGCAACGATGCGCTGAGCGTCGACCAGGTGATGGCGCAGCGTCCCGATGCCGTGGTGATCTCGCCCGGGCCGTGCGATCCGGACCGGGCAGGCATCTCGCTGCGGCTCATCGAGCGTGCGTCGAAATCGGTCCCGGTTCTCGGCGTCTGCCTCGGGCACCAGGCGATCGGCCAGGTGTTCGGCGGCAGGGTGGTGCGGGCTTCCAGGCCGATGCACGGCCGCGTCAGCCTGATCAGCCACGACGGCACCGGCGTGTTCGCGGGATTGCCAAACCCGTTCTGTGCGACGCGCTACCACAGCCTGGTCGTGGAGCGCTACAGCGTGCCGGAGTCGCTGCGCGTCAACGCCTGGACCGAGGACGGCACGATCATGGGGCTGTGCCACCGCGAGCTTCCGGTGCATGGCGTGCAGTTCCATCCGGAGAGCATCGAGACCGCTATGGGCGGCGCGCTGCTGGGCAACTTCCTGGCTTTGGTTTCCGGACGCCCGCCGGCATGAGCCAGGATCTCCGGGCCATCCTCCGCCTGGTCGCCGCCGGCACCCCGCTCGACGCGGAGCAGGCCGAGGCAGCGTTCGGCCTGCTCATGCAGGGCGAGGCGACGCCGTCGCAAATCGGCGCCCTGCTGATGGGCCTGCATGTCCGGGGCGAGACCGTGGCCGAGATCGTCGGCGCCAGCCGGGCGATGATGGCGCGCATGACGGTGGTGGACGCTCCGGCGGATGCGATCGACGTGTGCGGCACCGGCGGCGACACGCGCGGCACCTGGAATGTCTCCACAGCGGTCGCGTTCGTGGTCGCGGGCTGCGGCGTGCCGGTGGCCAAGCACGGTAACCGCGCCATGTCGTCGCGTTCCGGAGCCGCCGACGTGCTGGAGGCGCTCGGCGTCCGGATCGATCTGTCGCCCGACCAGGTCGGGTACGCCATCGCCGAGACCGGCATCGGCTTCCTGTTCGCGCCCGGCCACCATCATGCGATGCGCCATGTCGCGGACGCGCGGCGCGAGCTTGGCGTGCGCACAATCTTCAACCTGCTGGGACCGCTGTGCAATCCGGCGCGGGTGCGCCGGCAACTCGTCGGCGTGTTCGCCGCGGAGTGGCTGCTGCCGGTCGCCGAGGTGTTGCGTGCATCCGGCTGCCGCAGGGCCTGGGTGGTGCACGGCCATGACGGGCTGGACGAGCTGACCACGACCGCCGCGTCCTCCGTGGCGGAGTTGCGGGACGGGATGATCACGCAGTTCGAGGTGGAGCCCGAGCGGGCCGGGTTGCCGAGCGCCACTGTGGAGGATCTCCAGGGTGGCGACGCCGCGGACAACGCAACGGCGCTGCGGGCATTGCTGCGGGGGCAACCGGGTCCCTACCGCGACATCGTCGTCCTTAACGCTGCCGGGGCGTTGATCGTCGCCGGCCGCGCCGACGATCTGATGGCGGGCGCGGCACTGGCGCGGCGCTCTATCGACTCCGGCGCGTCCGGAGCGCGGCTGGACGCCCTGGTCCGGGTCACGAACCCGGTGACGGCATGACCGACATGCTGGAACGGATCTGCGCGGAGAAGCGGGGCCTTGTCGAACTCTGCCGCGCGCGCCTGCCGCTCGGCGACCTGGAGGCGGCGCTGCCTGCGGAGCCGACGCGCGGGTTCCACCATGCGCTGCGGGCCAGGGTGGCGGCCGGGCAGGTCGGCCTGATTGCGGAGATCAAGCAGGCCAGCCCGAGCCGCGGGATGATCCGCACCGGGTTCAGTCCCGCCGCGTTGGCCGCCTCCTATGAGGCGGGAGGTGCCGCGTGCCTGTCAGTGCTGACGGATACGCCGTATTTCCAGGGCACGGTCGCCCACCTCGTCGAGGCGCGCGCCGTGACCTCGCTTCCGGTGCTGCGCAAGGATTTCACCCTCGACCCCTACCAGGTCGTCGAGGCACGTGCCGCCGGCGCCGACGCGGTGCTGCTGATCCTCGCGGCGCTGGGCGATGACCAGGCAGCGGAGCTGGAGGCGACGGCATCTTCCCTGGGTCTGGACGTGCTGCTCGAGGTGCACGACGAGGCCGAGCTGGAACGGGCCCTGCGGCTTCGCTCCCCTCTGGTCGGGATCAACAACCGCAACCTCAAGACCCTCGAGGTCGATCTCGCCACCACCGAGCGCCTGGCGCCGCTGGTGCCGTCGGACCGCCTGCTCGTGTGCGAGAGCGGCGTGGTCTCGTCCGGGGATGTCGCGCGCATGGGACGGGCGGGGGCGCACTGCTTCCTCGTCGGCGAAAGCCTGCTGCGTCAGGACAACGTTGCAGAGGCCACGGCAGCGTTGCTGGGCGGGGCGCCATGAGGCTGCGTCCGCGCCGGCACGCAGGCCGTCCCACCCTTCCGCCTCGCGGTCCGGCTACACGCGGCGCGTGGGATCGCATGCGCCGGATGTGTCCGCGGCCGACCGTCTCCCTCCGACGTCGGGCCGCCACGGCGCGATCAGACGCGTGAACCGCAACATTTCGTGCAGCCGGGCATCATGATGTATGTTTCGCCTCAGACCTCCGCCTTTGTCGCAGCCTACGAGGCTGGCCGTCCCCAGGTCGTGTGGACCAAGCTGATCGCGGACCTGGAAACGCCGGTGTCGGCGATGCTGAAGCTCACCGAGGGGCAGCCGTACAGCTTCCTGCTGGAGTCCATCGAGGGCGGCGCGGTCCGTGGCCGCTACTCCTACATCGGACTGCATCCGGATCTCGTCTGGCGCTGCCACGGCGATCGCGCGGAGATCAGCCGCTCGCGGCGGCTGGGCGAGGAACAGTACGAGCCGTCGCCGCTGCCATCCCTGGAGAGCTTGCGGGCGCTGATCGGCGAATGCCGCATCGACCTCCCTGCCGACCTGCCCCCCGGCAGCGCCAGCCTCATCGGTTTCTTCTCCTACGATTTCGTGCGTCTGATCGAGCGGCTCCCGGACGCCAACCCCGACGAGCTGAATCTCCCCGACGCCATCCTCATGCGGCCCACCGTGATCACCGTGTTCGACAACGTGCTCGACGAGATGACGGTGGTGACCCCGGTCTATCCCGAGGCGGGGCTGACCGCAGCGGCGGCCTACGAGAGGGCGTGCATGCGGCTCGACGACATCGTCGCCGGCCTGGAGCGGGGCGTGGCGCGCCATGTTCCGGCGCACGCCGCAGGATCGCCGGTCGAGGCGACGTCGAACCGCACCCGGGCGGAGTACCACGCCATGGTGGAGCAGGCCCAGGAGTATATCCGGGCCGGGGACGCCTTCCAGGTCGTGCCATCGCAGCGGTTCTCGATGCCGTTCGCGCTGCCACCCCTCACGTTGTACCGGTCGCTTCGCCGGCTCAATCCGTCGCCGTTCTCGTTCTACCTGCATCTCGGCGACTTCGCGCTGGTGGGGTCCTCGCCGGAGATCCTGGTGCGCCTGCGCGATGACGTGGTCACCGTGCGGCCCATCGCGGGCACACGCCGGCGCGGCGCGACGCGCGGCGAGGACCTCGCCCTGGAGCAGGAGCTGCTCGCCGATCCCAAGGAGCTGGCGGAGCACCTGATGCTGCTCGACCTCGGGCGCAACGACGTCGGCCGCGTCGCGAAGGTGGGCACCGTGCGGGTGAGCGAGAAGATGGTGGTCGAGCGCTACTCCCACGTCATGCACGTCGTGTCCAACGTGGAAGGCGAGTTCGACGCGGAGCGTGCCGACGTGCTCGATGCGCTGTGCGCCGGCTTTCCCGCCGGCACCGTGTCCGGCGCGCCGAAGATCCGCGCGATGCAGATCATCGACGAGCTGGAGCCGGTGCGGCGCAGCTTCTATGCGGGCGGCATCGGATACATCGGCGCCGACGGCAACCTCGACACCTGCATCGGGCTGCGAACCGGGTTGGTGAAGGCGGGAACCCTGTACGTGCAGGCCGGCGGCGGCGTGGTCGCGGATTCCGATCCGGAAGCCGAGTACCAGGAGTCCTGCATGAAGGCGCGGGCGCTGCTCAGCGCCGCCGAGGACGCGCTGCTCTGCAACACCTTCAGCATCGCCCCGCGCGAACGCAGGGAGGCGGCGGAATAGCGCCGGGGCGACGAGGCCGACGCCGCCGCACGGTTCCATCGACATCGGCGGAAACATCTTCCGCCGACCCTGACGTCATCCCAACCTGAACCAGGACAGTCCAAATCACATCGTTCCAACATCGGAGGCCCTGCCGTGGATAGCAATATTGCACCAAACGTTCGCGGCATCTCCGGAGCTTCGGCAAACGACCAGCATTCCTGGTCCCCGTCCTCGTGGCGGTCCTTCCCGCTCCAGCAGATGCCGACCTACGACAACCTTCGCCAGCTCGCCGACGTGGAAGCCCGGTTGCGCAGCCTGCCGCCCCTGGTGTTCGCGGGCGAGGCACGCGAGCTGCGCCGCCAGCTCGGCGAGGTGGCGGTCGGCCGCGGCTTTCTGGTGCAGGGTGGCGAGTGCGCGGAAAGCTTCACCGACTTCCACGCCGACTCCATCCGCGACATGCTGCGCGTGCTGCTGCAGATGACGATGGTGCTGACGTTCGGGGCGGGCGTGCCAGTGGTCAAGGTCGCGCGCCTCGCCGGGCAGTTCGCCAAGCCCCGGTCTGCGGCCACAGAGGTCCAGGACGGCGTCGAGCTGCCGAGCTACCGCGGCGACATCATCAACGTGAACGAGTTCACGCCCGAGGCGCGCCGGCCCGATCCGGAGCGGCAGATGATGGCGTACTCGCAATCGGCCTCGACGCTGAACTTCCTGCGTGCCCTCACCGAGGGCGGCTACGCGATGCTGAATCGCGTGCACGAGTGGAACCTGGATTTCGTCAAGCGCTCGGCGCAGGGCCGACGCTACAGGGACATCGCAGACCGCATCTCCGAGACGCTCGATTTCATCACGGCGTGCGGCATGTCCGACCTGACCACGCCGCTGGTGGCGCAGACCAAGCTCTACACGTCCCACGAATCCCTGCTGCTCGGCTACGAGGAGGCGATGACGCGGGCCGACTCCACCAGCGGGGACTGCTACAACACCGGCGCGCACATGCTCTGGATCGGCGACCGCACCCGCAACCTCGACGGAGCGCATGTTGAGTACATGCGCGGCATCGCCAACCCGATCGGCCTTAAGGCCGGTCCGACGATGACGCCCGAAGGCCTGCTGCAGCTGTGCAGCGTGCTCAACCCGGACAACATCGCGGGGCGGCTCACCCTGATCGTGCGCATGGGCCGCGAGCGGTGCGCCGAGCACCTGCCGCCACTGATCCGCGCGGTGCAGCGCGAGGGGCTGCACGTCGTGTGGTCCTGCGATCCGATGCACGGCAACACGGTCAAGGCCGCGTCAGGCTTCAAGACCCGTCCGTTCAGCCACATCATGCAGGAGATCGAGGAGTTCTGCGCCATCCATCTCGCGGAGGGCACCTACGCCGGCGGCATCCACGTCGAGATGACAGGGCAGAACGTCACCGAATGCATCGGCGGCGCGCAGGAGATCACCGAGGCCGCACTCTCGCACCGCTACCACACGCAGTGCGACCCGCGGCTCAATGCCGAGCAGAGCCTGGAGGTGGCGTTCCTGCTCGCGCAGAATCTCAAGGAGGCGCGTCGGGCGCACCAGGCCGGCGACGCCTCATGAGGGGTGGCGCCGCGCGGCCAGCCCTGCTGAGGACGCCCGACGGCCACGTGTCGTCGTCGCCGGCACCGTTGTTTCGCCAGATCACCTTCGTGGGCGTTGGCCTCATCAACGGGTCGCTCGCCCGCGACGTGCGACGCCTCGGCCTCGCCACCCGGCTGGTCGGCACCGCACCGGATCGCGCCATGCTGGACCAGGCCCGCCAGCTCGGCCTGGTGGACGATGCGACGACCGATGCGGCGGAGGCGGCGCGGGGCGCCGACCTGGTCGTGCTCGGCGTGCCGGTGGGGGCGAGCGGCGATGCGGCCGGCGCCGTCGCGCCCGGATTGTCGCCGGACACGATCGTGACCGACGTCGGCTCGGTGAAGGCGCGGGTGATCGATCTCGTTGCACCCCACCTGAACCTGCGCCGCTTCGTGCCCGGCCACCCGGTGGCCGGCACGGAAGAGTCGGGACCCGGCGCCGCGCTGGACGGCCTGTTCAGCAATCGCTGGTGCATCCTCACGCCGACGGCGGCGACGGACGAGGCCGCGACCGCCCGGGTGGAGGCGCTGTGGCGCGCGGTCGGCTCCAAGGTGGAGCGCATGGACGCCGGCCACCATGATAAGGTGCTGGCGATCACCTCGCACCTGCCGCACCTGCTGGCCTTCAACATCGTCAACACGGCCGACGACCTGGAGGGCGTGCTCAAGGGCGAGGTGCTCAAGTACGCGGCGGGCGGGTTCACCGACTTCACCCGCATCGCGGCGGCCAACCCGACCATGTGGCGCGACGTGTTCCTGCACAACAAGACCGCGATCCTCGAGGTCGTCGGCCGCTACGTCGAGGATCTGGTCGCGTTGCAGCGTGCGATCCGCTGGGACGAGGCCGAAACGTTGTCGCGGCGGTTCGAAAGCGCGCGGTCCGTCCGCCGCGAGGTCGTGCGCTGCGGCCAGGCCTACAAGCGCGTGCCGAGCGCGAGGTTCGCGCCGGACGATCCCGCCGCCGCGCAGACACGCACCCTGGCCGCCGAGAGCGAGGCCTAGGGCATCGCACCGGCCAGGACCGCGAGACCACCACGACTCCCAAACGACGCAGTTCCAAGCGTCACCACACAAGGAAACGTCATGCAGACCTCGGATTCGGGACAAGTGGCCAGTTCGACCGGCCCCGACTACAGCAGCCTTGCGCAGGGTGCGTTCGGCAGCGCTCCGCAGGGCGGCCAGGTGATCACCATCACGCCCGGCGCGTCCGCGATGACCGTGGACGGCGGCAACAAGCAGTTCGTGGTCGAGTACACCGGCAACACGGCCAACGGCGGCGGCAACAGCCTCGACATCACCGGCGGCAACAACTCGTTCGTCATCGAATACGATTTCGCCACGCCCGGCAGCGTGGCCGGCTCCGGCAACGGCGGCAACAGCGTCCACGTCGAGGGCGGCAACAACACCTTCGTCGTGGCCTACAATTACGGCACCGGCGCCGCCGACGTGTCGGGCGAGTCCGCTGCTCCGGCCGTGCCGGATGCGTCCGGCACGGCCAGCCCGACGGCGGCCATACCGGATGCCACGATCATGGCGGCGCCGGATGCCGCAGCGGCCGCCCCGGTCGCCGCACCCGGGCCCGCACCCGTCAGCTCGGGCGACGACACGTCCAACGTCGTGGCCTCGGGCCAGGGCGGCGCGATCGTCACCGGCACCGCCACCAACGACACCACCACTGGCGGCAACGCCGTCAATGTCGGCGGCAGCAACGCCGTCAGCGTCGGCGGCAGCAACAACAGCTTCGTGGTGGCCGACAACTTCGCCGCCGCCTCCGGGCCGACAGGCTCGGGCTCCGGCAACGGCGGCAACACCGTGCAGGTCGACGGCGGCAACAACAAGTTCGTCGTGGCCTTCGATTACGGCTCGACCGGGGGCACCGCAGGGGCGGGCACCTACGATTACAGCGGCCTGTCCGCAAGCGGGAGCACATCCATGTCCGGCACGTCCTATCCCGGCGCCTCGACCGGCGCCAGCAGCATCGCCGGCGCGGCACTCGGCACCGACACCACGGGCGGCGCGGCGATGGCCGGCGGCGCCAGCCCGGCCGGAGGCGCGGACCTGACGTCGTTGCTGAGGCAGAGCCCGTTCGGCGCCCTGCTGGACCTGCCGGGTGTCACGCCCGCGACCCTGTTCGGCAAC
>JAABUQ010004019.1_pt1 | contig 25813 bp, 10 predicted proteins | sample 5560001 | NCBI WGS metagenome assembly JAABUQ01 (sample SAMN10711888, study PRJNA513371) | rock metagenome | isolation source: Antarctica rocks | place: Antarctica: Victoria Land, Finger Mt nord | collected 2015-12-18
TCATTTTCTTTTTCTTTTTCTTTTTCTTTTTCTTTTTCTTTTTCTTTTTCTTTTTCTTTTTCTTTTTCTTTTTCTTTTTCTTTTTCTTTTTCTTTTTCTTTTTCTTTTTATTATCTTTCTTTTTCTTTTTGCAATTCTTATTAAGATTAACAATTTTATAGTAATTATAACTTAATATTTTAATATTATTTTAAGTTGTATATTTATTTTTTTAAATTACTATTATTTTCTTTAACAATATTGTTAGAATTCTCTAATTTAATATTGATAAAATTCAAAATTTCTTTTTTGTATTTTTTAATAACGCAAATTATTTATAATAAAGTTGCTACATAAACTTGAAGAATTAATATTTTTAACTTTCTTTAACTTATTTAAATTAATATTTTTAACTTTCTTTAACTTATTTAAATTAATATAGTAAACTATTTGTTAATAAGTTATTTTTTAAATTAATTTTATAAATATCGAAAGACTTTTATTAATATTAGATTTATTATTAATACTTAATAGCAATATTAATTAGTTTAACTATTAAAAACAAATAATATATTTAGATAGTAAATATATTTAAAGCATCGGCAATTTGGGGAAGCGATTCCTGTAACACAATGGCTTCACTAAGTCGACATCGACTCGAAAGAGTCTCGTGACATTGCGTCGCTAGTCTATTAGAACAATTCAAATTGTTTTGTAATTTACTTAAAAATTTTAGCCTAATCTGATTAGTATTACGTACAGAAATAATATTTAAAAACGAAAAAGATTTTAAAAAAAATTGTTTTCAAATATTAATTTTGTACGTAATACTAACCCGATTAGGCTAAAAATTTCGAATAAGTTACAAAACAATACAAATTACAATAAACAATTTAAATTATCCTAATAGGCTAGCGCACGATATCACGAGACTCTATCGAGTCGATGTCGACTCAATGAAGCTATTGTGTCGCAGGGATCGCTTCCCCGAATTGCCGATGTTACTTGCATAAGCTAGTTCTTCAAACCAATACAATCTTTATAATAGACGTCAAGTTTGTTGATTTTTTTTGTCGTTTTTACTAAATGTTAATCGACATAATACTAGTAAGTTAGTGCTTAAGATAAAGACGCATTAATTTAATATAAACATTCTTAAAGTATTTAAAGTATTACGCTAATATTTTCTACAAAGATATTAGAGAAAATTATGTTATTAAAGAAATTTATAGACGTCTTTAAGTAATGCAAGCAATTACTTAATAACAAGAGATTGCAACTATAGTAATCGTAACAATAAATCAAGAATTAAAATAAGTTAAACACAATTTATAAGAAAGTTGTATTTAGATTTCTATATATTAAGAAAATACTAATTGTTTGTCTTGTTTGTTTGTCGAATATATCTAGACTAATCGCGCTAACCCGAAAATCTCACGTGCAAATGCCAAGACTTGGGTCAAAAAAATTCGAAGAATCGAATCGCTCAAAGTGGTTTAGTCGATTACTATAAGTAGTTTAGCGCGCTTCGCGCTAAATTAATTTGAGCGATTCGATTTCAAAAAATCGTCACGACTCGATCTTGGCGTCGAGTTGGACTAGAGAGGTAATATTATAACTCGACTCGACGATTAGTCTAAATATAACAAATATAATTGTTTGTAATATTTGCTTATTAAATATGTTAAATATTATACTCGAAATGCTTGTATCTTAAGTATATCGAATATAATAACAAATTTGTCTTTAACGCGTAAAACTTAAATTATTGATACAACTTTAATAAGTTTGTAATACATAATTGCTTGCATTATTCACTTATTAAATATGTCAAATATTATACTTAAGATGCTTGCATCTTAAGTATATCAAATATAATAACAAATTTGCTCTTAATATATATAATCTAAATTATTAATATAGCTTTAATAAGCTTGTAACACAAGTCTATAATTAAATATATTATAGAGAATTCTATTGTATATATAATTGTCTATATTACTTAATTTATATAAGAGATATAGTTAAGTATTTATGCAACTATATTGTTTATTGTTTTAAATATTAATTAAATTAAACTAAGCAATATTGTATCTACAACAAGCTTAATTTTATAGTTACTTCAACTATATTTTTTTATATTATAGCGATAAATTTTGTTGTTAATTTGTTATCAATTATTAACGTTAAATACAACGTGCTTTTTACTATTACTTGCAAGTTTATTAAGAAAATTCTTCTTTTAACAAGTAAAGATACTAATATTGCTATTAACTAAAATAAAAAAGTTCTTGTTTGTTTAATTAATTATAAATGAAATATATCTTGCGCGATTATTAGTAATAGAGATTCTAAATCTATATCTATCTTTTAAACTATAATGTTAAACAAATTCGATATAAGTATGCTAATATTTACAATATACTATTTATAGATTAATAAGTAATTCGAATATATTAATTAAACAATTAAAACTACGTTGCGCTATTACTTAATAACAAATCTTGACGAGAATTAGATTGCAATATTTCTCTTTTTTTTAACAAAAAAGCAATAATGTAAAGCAATTTTCTATTAAGTTTGCTTCTAATAAACTTGTTTATAAATTCAAAATTAATAATACTATAAATATATTAGCAAACTTATTGTTAGAAAACTATAATTGTCTTAGACTTATTAAACGCGAAGAGATCAAAAGTGCTATAATATTTGCAAATATATTAGCAAAAAGTTGCTACAACAATATCTACTAAATACTTAAAATTAACGTCGACAATAAGATATATCTTAGACTTTATTAAGAATATATCATTTTCGAACTATCTAACTACAAGTTATCTTATTAAAGAGTCGAACTCTTTATTATATAATTATTATTAGACAATATTAATTAAAGTTTTCTACAAATTTACAATTAATAATCTCGATATCATTAGAAACTTCTATTAAAGTAAAGTTATTAATTATCTTAACAATTGCAATACAACAATTAGATATTAGAGAAAAAATACTATCTTTATTATAAATCTTATTACTATTACAATTCTTATTATTATTATAATTCTTAGCATCGCTCTTATTTATGCGACGTCAATTGTTACAAGTTAGATATTAATCGCTTTGTTTCCAATAAATATATTAGACTCTTAATAGAGATTATTGCTAAATTGATTAAAGATATCTCTTAAGTTATTACTAGAAACTATATATATATTAGCGAGAACATTGACTTTTCTTCTCTTGATAAACGTTTGTTATAGTTTTGCATAATTGCTATACTCTTCGATGCTATAATATATTATAGTACTTCTTTTGCAATTGCATTACAATAATTAGTATAGATAGTTATTTTTTGTTAGAAACTAGGCTCGGAACTACTATTGAAAGAGATGTCTAGATTGTAACTAGATGAAACTCAAATCTATACTAGATTTAATATACAAACAAAAGACAAAAGAGAAAAGAGAAAGACGAAACAACAATAACTATATAAGATTGCAAGCTTTATGTCTAGCAAGAATTAGCTTAGATTTAATCTAGTTTGATTTAAACTAATCGTTGAGCCAAGTTATGATATCATCCCTCTAGTTCGACTCGACGCCAAGATTGGGTCGTGACGATTTTTTGAAATCGAATCACTCAAAGTAGTTTAGCGTGAAGCGCGCTAAACTACTTATAGTAATCGACTAAACCACTTTGAGCGATTCGATTCTTCGAATTTTTTTGACTCAAGTCTTGGCATTTGCACGTGACATTTCCGGGTTAGCGCGATTAGTCTAGTTTGACTTAAATCTAATTTAGTTTAATCAAGATTTAATTTAAATCTAGTTTAAAAGATTAAGCGAGATTAAGACGAAAATTAATTCAATTGACAAACGTAATTGACAAATTGCTAATCTAATATTATAACAATAGTTTCTCTCTATAAGATAGAGCTTTTGCGAAGCAATTAAGACAATATAGCGAATTGTCGAACAATTGAAGAATTTAAAATCGAGAGAATTTTAAAAAGTAGAATAAAACAAGACAAGATAACTAGATTTATTTAGTGTGATCGTTGGATCGGGTCGAACACTTTTTTTTTGTTCAACCCGAGAATTTGGATAGACTTCTTCGTTCAACCCGAAGTTATATTAACTAATTGCGCTACGTAGATAAATCTAAATCAAGTAATTCTTTTTTTGCTTGAAAGCACGCTAAATTCTTCACAAAACGAGGTAATTTTTATAAAATACGTATAAAATACAAGAAAGTTATGAATTTTTAAAAATTTAAGATTTTTTAAAGTTAAGCTTCTCGAGCCCAATTACTTAGCGATTCCCTCGCGAAATCGAGCCCAACGATTAGGCTAGATTTATTAAATTAGATAAAGACGAGACATTTAGATTTATTAAATTAAGCTAAAACAAAAAAGAGCGAAGACGAAACGAGATATTTAGATTTATTAAATTAGGCAAAATAAAGCGAGAAAATCTCTATTATCTAGACAAAATCTAAACGGAAAAAAAAAGATCTTTGTTATCTAAGCAAGATTTCAACGAAATTAGACTAATTTAGTCAAGATTCGACGTGTTTGAAATAACAAAACACTTTTGAAACAAGATAAAAAGATCTTTGCTATTTGAGCAAAATTTAGGCGAGATTAAACAAGATTAATTTAACTTAATTAAAATGAAACGAGATTAATGATACAAAGCACGTTTAAAGTAACAAAGTACTATTAAAAGAATATAGAAAGATTCTTGTTATTTAAGCAAGATCTAGACAAGATTCGAAACAATAACTAGTCTTGTTAATATTAACAACTAAGTATAACGCAAGATATTACATATAATTCTTCGACAATAGAGTTAACGAAATAATACTTATCAAGTTATCTAAGACTTGTTAACAATCGTTTAAAAGATTAAAAGATTTCTAAATAAAAAAGTAATCTTCTTAATTGACGTAGTATTTGAGCAAAGATAAGTTAAAACGTCTATTATGTTTAAACGTTTAAATATTGTTAATATATCAAAATCTTTAATTATTTTTGACAACAATAGATTTACGAAATTCTTGACGCTATTTAAACAAGAAAGCGATAGCGAAATAGCTAACTATTACGAGTCGCGTGCTAATAAGTATTATTCGTCGCGCATCGCTCTTCACAAGGCAATTAGAAAGAAAAGATCTATTAACAAGATCAAAATGATCAAGATATCTTGACTCTTGAACACCTTAAATTCGAATCAAGGTAATTAAGATAATCAAGATTTTGAACATCTTAAACATCTTAAATTTCAAATAATGAAAAGATATATAGCTTTCGAACGCGACTCTTTTATGAATCGTATTTAACTTATCTTAAGTCTTTACTTATTGTTACTTTGATTTCTTGAATCACTTGTGAAGATTTATTGAACATAAGATTACCTATAGTTGCAATTCTCTTATTATCAAGTGATTGCTTGCATTGCCTAGAGACGCCTATAAATCTCTTTAATAGCATAACTCTCTCTAATATCTCTTACGAAAGTACTAGCGTAACACTAACAAAAGTAGTATAAAAAACAAGATAAAGTTTTATAAACGCGAGAAGTTCGAGTTCGATAATTAGAAAATTTCTTTTAAAGATGCACTTTATTTTAAAGAGATTAATGTAACAATTATCTAACTTGATTGCAAGACAAACAATATTAAGATTTTTAACATTAAGTTAAACTTTGTTACTTGTGAAGTATCTAAAGCAAAAATAGCGAAAATAATTAACGTTGAACTTGTAAATAACTTGAGCAACAAGTATTTATTACGTAGATGCTAAATAAGTTTCTTTATTTTCTAAGTAAAATCTTCGATATTAATTAACTAAATTTGAACTTAAACTATAAAATCAAAAAAAAAATTCTAAAGACTCAAAGTCTAAACGTAAATTCTAGCTCAAATTAATTAAGAAGAGTGAAACAAAATTAATAAACGAGAGAGCATTGTTAGCGACAAACTCGACGTCTAGAAATTATTTAGTTCAATTATTTTGCATATAATTGACGAAGATACGAAGATAATATTTTATAACAACGTTAACTTGTTCGATTTAATTATTAATCTCGAAATAATATACAATAGATAACTTGACGTCAATCTTTAGTATTTGACAAAGATGTTTTTAAACATCGAAGATAAATTGTGTGTCTTAATCAAATACAAAGAACATAAATAATTTGTAATATTTTCAAACATAAGTATAAAAGCAATTGACAACTTTTTCGACTTTTATAAAAGTAATAAAAATCAAATATCTTATTTTAATAAGACAATTAACAAAGATAAAAACATATTTATATATAATATTTATAAAGATCTTGAACAATAAAGAATCTATATAGTCTATGAAGATATTATGTTAATAACATTTAAAAACAAAAAAAGAATGCAATTCTTTTTGCATCTTTTGTTTAGAAGATTAAAAACAAATATACGTATAATAGTTTTGTATAAAACGTTAAATATATTTGTAAATATTAGATTATCAATAAGTTCGATTAATTAATTCGTAATATTTCGTTCTTTCTAAATAATTATCGACGATACTATTATAAGCAAGTCAAATTATACGAAAACGAAAACGATTCGAATTTGATATATTTTTTTTTGAAAATATAAAGAGTTAAAGTGTTCTTTACACTTAACTAAAGAAATTCTATTATAATAACGTACTTTATTGCAAAGCGCTTCGAGTACTTGAAATGCAAATTAATTGCTAGCTTCGACTTGATTTTACAAAATCTAAATAAAAATACTTGCTAAATTTTCATTAAAACTTAGAGTTTCTTAATCTAGTTAAAATTCAACATTATTAACGTCGAATTCTTTTACGTCTAACTCTATTAAAACTAATATAACGAAAAGAGAACTAAAGAGAGATATAATTAAACAAAATCTAAAATAATAGTTTAATATTAAAGATCTTTAACAATCTTAAAATTTAAAATATAAGTTTTTAAAATTATTTAATGTTAATGCAAATGTCAAGAATCGAAAGTATTTTTCTTCTTAAAGAGATCTTTTAAGCGACGTATAAAAACGTCTAGTTTCTTGTTAATCTTGCTAGAGCAATACGTAATTCAATAGTCGAATTAAAATAAAAACTTGTTTTATTAAACTTAACAACAACTTAGTTGCTTAATTAACATAAAATACTTAAAAAATTTATAATTTATAATGATTTCAATAGAGTAGATTAAGTCTTTAAGCTTCGAACGTTATTTTTCGAATGCGCAAACGATAGTTATTAGTTTTTTTATCGTAGATCTTATAGTTACATTCGACTAGATTGTGCTTCTTGAAAAAGTAAGCAACTAGATATAAAACTTTCTCTTTATCGTACTAAAAAAGAATGTCTTCGAATATATAGTTCGAAGCATTAATTTTTATTATAATTTTATAATCTAGATTATAGTAAAGTAGAATTATGTTAAAGATAAAGACTCTCTTTAGAGTTTCGAATGCACTCTAACATTTATTAAATTAAACGAAAAATCCGTTTTTTCTAATTAAATAAATTAACGAAATAACTATCTTGCTATAGTTGTAAATAAATCTTCTATAAAAGTTTGCAAATTCTAGAAAGCTTTAAATATTCTTAATATTAATTGAAATAAATTAATTAACAATAACATCTATTTTAACTAAATCTATCTTAACTTTTTCAATAATAATTATTAATTTTAAATACGAGACTTAAGTAATGTAAAACTCGCATTTAATTATATTTGTTTATAAATCTGCTTCGCGCAACTTTTAAAGAATAAGTTTGACATAAATTTCGTATTTAAATTTATTATTATTGTAAATTAGAATGTTATCTAGATAAGAAATACAAAACTTATCTAGAAACTCTCGAAAAATATTGTTAATATATTTTTGAAACAAAACAAGTTTATTATATAGATTGAAGAGCATAATAAGATATTTGAAGAATTTAAAACAAATGCGAAAAATAATAATAGTTTTGTCTTTTTTCCAAATACGTAATCAATTAAACGCGAAAATAATATTAAGCTTAATAAAGATTTTAACTTAATTAAGACAATTTAGCGTCTTGAAGATTAAAGATAAGAAATATTTATTTTTGACTATAATAACGTTTAGATCTCTAAAGTTCACGTAGAATCTAAGTTTATTTTTGAGTTTTTTAATAAAAAGAATAAAGACTATTGTTTAAAAGTCACTAACTCGAATAAATTCTTTACTAAGATTCTTATTTAGATAACAACGAAATTCTAGAGTTTTATTACGACTTATATCGTATAAAGCAAAGACTAAAAACTAGATATCTTCTTTAAAATAAATAGCGTAATCGTAGAAATAATAAGAAGACAAGATATCTACTTCTTTCTTAAAGAAGATGTTAAGAAATTCGAAATATCTAGAAAATAAAATTGTAACTAAATTAACATTCTTGCTTTGTTAATAATATTTTAGATCTTCTTAAGTAGTAAAGACTATTAAGTAAAGTTTCTTTTTTATTTAATAAAGTGCTAGGCGATAATCTCGATTATAAGTGTTGATCTTAATATTCTTATAAAACAACAAAAGTTTCGAAAATTTTAATAAATTAGAGATCTAAGCAAAATCTAGCTTAAATCTAAACAAGTTCTCGATTAAATTTAAAAAGATATTTATCTCTCGTAGAGTAATACTAAAAAATTTAATATTTTTTGCGCAAATAATGCGATTAAACTTACGAGTTCTTAACTTAACTACATTAAGTTATATAGAAGATTGTTTAACTTGTTTCGCATATTGTTCGATAAAAATTTTGAAAAACAAAAGACTTCAATATTTAATTTTTGAAGAGTATCTCTTCTACATAGCTTAGAGAATACAGCTAGAAACCTCTTACTTTAAACTAGACGAAACAAAACAAAACTTAAAATCAAAATAGTTAAATTATTTTTTGTAAAAGAAATTAGATTGATTTTTACAAACGAAACTAAATTGTTTTTTGCAAACAAATTGCTTCTTGTAAGCAAAACTAGATTGCTTTTTACGAACAAGACTAACTTGCTTCTTGCAAACAAATTGCTTCTTATAAGTAAGACTAAATTGCTTCTAAAAAGCAAGACTAAATTGCTTCTTACAAACAAATTGCTTCTTGTAAGCGATTAAAATATTAAATATCTTTAACAAGACAAACTTAAGCTAAACAAGAAGACTTAATTATGATAAGCAATAACTAGAAGATTTTAATCTTAAAGCTTTTATATGCGTTAAGTCTTCTTAAGAGACAAAAATTCTTTTGAATCTTAAATAATATTATAGATTTTAACAAGTAATTAATAGCAATGTTTAAGATAAAAGAGAGAAAATATAATAAATATGTTATAATCAAAGTTTACGTCGATAAAATAACGACAAAGCTACAATAGACCTATAATAATAAAATACTAGTTGAGTTTAATAACGTAGAGAAATAATCTTTCGATATAATCTTCGAAAGTTATAATAATTTCGACAACGTAAATAATGTTATTTATTAAGATTGCTTGATTGTCAAAATCTCGAAGTCTACAAAAATAGATTAATTAATAAAGAGAAAAATTATGTTATTGTGCGAAGAATTTATCAATAAAGACATAGTTTAACTAATCGCGAAAATTCGAATTTATTATGTAACTCGATTTTATAACGTTAGATTTAAGTTCTTGACAATTAAGCGAAAGAATTCGTTCTAAGCGAGTCAATCAAGTAGCTTGATTTATCAAACTTGGCAATTCGATTTTACGTTAAAAATTCGAGTCGAATTTTAATTTCAACTTTTGGAATCGAAATCCAATTCGACGATTAGTCTAGACATAGATTAAGACTCTACTATTAATAAGAGTTATAACAAAAATTCGAGATTAAGCTTAACGTAAAACAAAGAAAACTATTATATAATTATTCTTAAATATAGAATTAAACTTAAAGAGTTTCAAAGTTGTTCTAATTAAAAATCTTTTGTAAAATTAAAAAACAAAAAAAAGCTAAAAAGCTAAAAGACAAAAAGATATATATATAAATTTTTGAATGGAACTTTGCTTAGAAACTAGACTTTTCTTGCTAATAACAAAATATCTTTGTCGACATCAACAATATTATCTAGATCGATAAAGCAAAGAAAGAAGAATTTCTTATTAAAATATTTCTTTGCAATCTTACTCAAATGTTGCAACTTGCAATAGTAATATAGCTTTTACTTATTGCAAATTTCTTTAATCTTAAAAATAACTAAAGATTTGTTTTAAACAATAACAATAACAAAGTTTAACTGTATTAATTTGTTAAATGTCGCAAAAATTGTCGACACAATTAAAATAACAAAAAGAAAAATAATAACGCAAAATCTTAACAAGTTGCTAATTAAAATAAAATTGTTTTTTTACTTAATAGAAACAACAACAATCGTTATAATACGAAATTGACAATACTTAAGTTGCTAAAACTTCTTGTTAATCTTAATAAAAGCTTAAATCTATTGCTAAAAGATAAATAATTGTTTGTTATTAAAAGTTCGTCAAAATATAACAATAACTTAAGTAAAATAACTAACGTTGCGCTTTATAAAATCAATTAATAAAGCATTCTTTATTTGAGAACGCTCTTTTTTCTAATAAAAGAAATTGTAATATTTAACAAAGCTTGTAAAGTCTTGCTTTAGAGTTTCGCGAAAATACAAATGTATATTTTTAATTCGAAGAAATTGTTACAATAGTAACGCAAGTTTCGACGTTATTTGTTGAAAAAAACAATAATACAAAGATTATTAATTCAATATTAATTTATAAAATTATAAGTTTTCTTATCTATAATAAGTTGTAACTTCGTATAGATAATCTTAATTTAATTAAATAAAATATTAATATTAATTTATATTTATATATTGTATAAGATTTTGCTTCTATGCATTTGATAATTCTTGTCTCTTTTATACAATAATATGTCGAGAAATTTCTCGAATTTAGAGACGACAAAGAACAATAATGTTTGTGAAAAACAATCAAAGTTCTATAACAAAAATAGATTAATTGCTTATAGCTTGAGCGACAATTTGCGCAATTGCAATTATAGACATCAAGTCTAATTCTATAAAAGAAGAGCTTAAGATAAACAAGACAAGAATAATATTAATTTTGAACTATGCTTGATTTTAAAGCTCTCAAAATTGACGAGGAACTTTAACTAAATTTTGAGCAACTTGTTAAGCAATTCTTTAGCGCTCAACTTGATTTCTTAAAAAAATTTGAGATACTTTATTGATTCGAAGATTGTATAAGTATCTATATATTTAAAGAGACTAAAAACTAGATTTTAACGTATAAAAATATTGCAAAAAATAAAGATCTTTTGTAATGTTAGAAACTAAACTCGAAATTACTATTAAAGAAATATCTAAATTGTAACTAGATAAAACTCAAATCTATACTAAATTTAATATACAAGACAAAAGATAAAAGAGAAAAGAAAGAGATAAAACAACGTTAACTATATAAGATTGCAAACTTTATATCTAGCAAGAATTAATTTAAATTTAATTTAGTCTAATCTAGATTTAGTTTAGTCTAATCAAGATTTAACTTAGATTTAATATAGAAGATTAAGCGAAATTAAGACGAATATTAATTTAATCGACGAACGTAATTAATAAACTACTAATCTAATATTATAATAAGTTTTAATAGTTTTAATAGTTTTTCTTTTACTATTTTAACACAATATTTATAACAGTTTGTATTAAGTTTTTTGAAGCAAAAAATTATTGTATAATTTTAAAAATTATTTTTAGTTTTAAGATACTCGATTTAGTTTGCTAATTTAATTTTAATTTATAGTATTTTTTTAGTTTTAAATTAAGACAATAGAATTCTCTTATCTTTATTAGAACAAATTATTAGAAACTTAAATTCTATTATTTCTTTATAAATAAACAAATTAGAATCTAGATTGTTTTAAGTATTAAATTAATATATTTTTACTATCTTAAAGTTTTTGAACTTTATAAACTCTATTTATAAATTTAATTCAAATATTTTACTTTTTATTTTTTAAATCTCTCTTTATATTGATTTTATATAATATATTACGTACTCTCGAGTTTTTTTTATTAAATAATTAGAATTCTTTATATTTTCGAATAGTCTTCTTAATTTCTTTATTATTTTTGTTAAATTTTAGAATATATATTCTAAAATTATATTTTCAATATTAAATATATAAAAGAAGTCGATAGTTGCTTTAAAACAACAAAATATATTAATTAAAAATAAATATAACAAGATCAAATTTTAATAAGTTGCAACTATATTGCTTTAAATATTTATATAAAAAGAATTAATTTTTTTTTATTGTTTAGCAAAGCCATGTAGACAAAAAATAATTTTATTTTTGCATTAATTTTGATTTTTAGCTTGCAATAGAAGATTGAGAATTGTACAATTTATATATCTTTTAATTAACAATATATATTTATGTAATATAAGCTCTATTCAATTAAATTCTTTTTTGTTAACTTAGTATTTAATATTTCTTCTTCTAGTTATTTTCTTGTTATTGCTCTTTGCAATTATACTTTAATCTATATATATAAATTATCTATTAAATACTTCTTACAAAATAAATTATTTTATGCAACAAAAAAACTAGTTAATTATAGTTATTAAGAATTTTAATAGATATTTGTTACAAACTGCGTACTAATAGATACTATCTATTGCGCAATGCTTTTTATAGATAATTAGCTTAGAAAGATTTGTTAACAAAATTAGAGTAATTAGCATAGCTTAACTCTTAAATATCTTAAATTTGAAATAATAATAAAAAAAGTTGTTAAACGCAACTTTCTTATAGATTGTATTTAACTTATTTTAAGTCTTTTTTTATTGTTACTTTAATTTAATAAATTATTTGTAAAATTTTATTAAATATAAGATTATCTATAGTTGCAATTCTTGTTATTAAATAATTGCTTATATTGTTTAAGAATGTCTACAAATCTCTTTAATAATATAACTTTCTCTAATATCTTTTACAAAAGTATTAGTGTAACAATATTTTAATCTATATCGAAATTAAAATAATATTTCGATATTTAATTTTTATACTTTTTAAAGATTAACAAATATAGTATTGTTAATAACTTATACTTGTAATTATCTTATAGAAATATATATACTATATAAGAATATAGATTTATTTGTATTATTACTTGTAGCATAGAAAACAAACATTTAAGAAGTTATTTTTCTTGTTAATTAATATTTTCTTGTTAATAATATAAAGTATTAAATTAAAGCATTTTATTAATATTTTTAAATAGCTTTTTAATTGTTAATTTCAATTAATTAGAGTAGACAATTAGATATTAGTATTGCTTATCTACTTCTAATTAATTGAAATCATAAGTATTTTAATTTTTCGATATTTTGATCTTTATTTTTGTTTCTTTGAATACTTAAAACTATAATTTCCTGTAAATTATTTTACGTAGTTGCACGTATTCTTTTTAATATATATAAATTAATAGACTTTATAATAAAGCTTTTACAATTAAAATAAATAATAAAAATTGGAACTTTTCTCTCTTTTAAAAACTTTTTACATACCAAGAAATGACGAAGGTAAAGTCAAGGTTATCTCAAGGGGTCGACTCGTAACTTGCATCAATGCTGACTCTAGAGCTTCAAAACTGGCCCTGAATCGAGTCACGCTAGCAATGGTTATTCCTTTCCCCTCGTCTGGTACGGAGGCCTCCACAAGGGTGTGCGGGCACTAACCCGCTTACTGTACATTTCTGGTCAATCGGAGTAGCCAAACATCTTTGCACCGACTGGTCGCAAGCGTAGAGTAAGCAGATTAGTTCCCGCATACCCCCTGGTGGAGGCCTCCGTACCAGACGAGGGGATACACCCTGCGTCCTCGCCTGAGAGTGCTTGTGCAAACAGTGTCCCGGTGTCTCCTCTAATAGAGACGCCAATCATCCTGATTCTCCTCCTCGCCAGTAGACCGCATCATCTGGCTTTCTCTGTCAATTGTCGACATTCTGCGTCCGTTTATGAATGTTCGCATACCGGTGAGAGTCGCTCACGGGATCTGTTGTCTCAGCTCCAAAGGTGCATTGTCCCAGCTACTAGACCTATCATCTCGCCTACGTGGAGAATCCTTCGATCGCCAGGAATATCACAAGCGCGTCGAAAAGACGGAGCGAATAAATCTTCGACCTTTGCTAACGAGGTTCGCAAGCGTTTGCAAACCGTTTCACACTATTAATGCACTATTAGTTTAATCGTTTAGTGCAATTTAGTTTGAGACATTTGACAAATCGTGCAATTCGATTTAGAAGATCTACATTACGATTTGCATCAATAATTTATAAATATCTTAATGTTTAAATTAGTTCTAAATGCAATTCTATAATAAATTTCAATACTTCGTCAAAATGCCTGTTTTTTTTCTAGCTTTATTCGAAAAAAGATTTTTCGTAAGAAGTTGAGATAAAATACGCATAAAAAATTTATTAACAAGTAAAAATTACTATTTACTTTATTATTACTAGATCGATCGACAAATAACTCGACAATCTAGCAAATTCGATAATCAACTTAAAATTTATTGAACAACAAAATTCTAAATTTTGAAATTTTTCTCTTACTTTGCATTTTACAATTTTATTTAAGATATTTAATTTAAAGCTTTTTATCGCTTTTATTATCTCAATTGTTTTGCGCAAAAATTTATAAAGTTTATTTATTGATATTAGATTTGTTGCAAGCAATGCAAGCAATACAATAATCTTAAATTTAATTAGAAATACGCGAAACATCGAAATAAAAAAGATAGTTAAATTAATAATAAAGCAACAACGAGTTAAAACAAACGCAAAGAAGAAGAATTTAAAGATTATGCAAGCTAAAAATATTAAGCAATTTCAAAGCAAGAATAATAAGAAGTTATTTAACAATATAGACAACAACAATTCAATTAATTCTCTTTTTTTGCTTGTTAACTCTTAAGAAATATCGCAAGCAATTTTTAAATTATTCTTTATTAATAACTTATTAAAATAAGATTGAAAGCTTGTTTCAAATATTTAAAAGTATTACAAATTAACAAAAACAATAATACAAAATATAATTATTGCTATATTATTTACAAACTTATCAACGAAACTTGTGTTTCTAGAAATTATTTAATTAAGAAATATCGAATTAATTCTATTAATCAACAAATTATTGTTACAACTATCTATAACAAAAGCATCGAAATAGCTTTTTTTTGTTTATTAAAAAAAACGAAAGAATAAACAATTAAACATCGATATAACTAAAAAAATTAACAAAGAACATTTGGAATATTTTTATATAAAGTAAACTATTATAATAAATATAAAGTTTTTACAAATATCTAATAAAAACTTTAGAACGTTTCTATATTATATTAATTAACTTGCAAACAAATTATTTTCTTTTGCGTTTAATACAATTAAATTTAGAGTTTATCTACTATTTTAAAAAAAATCAAAAGCGTCTACAACATCTTTTATATTTTGCAATATTCTTTGCGCATATTATATGCAATGTTTAAACGTTCTCTAACAATCTTGTCTTTCTTGATAGTATTATATACTTTATCAATAAAGCAAACAACTTGCAAACTATACTACTAGCATTAAAAAAGCTTCAAGATAAGTATAGCGATGCAAACATAACTATTATTATATTGAATATTCTATTCGTCTATGCAATTCGCAACAAACTAGAATATTTTGTTATAAATAATGTTATTAACAATAATACTATGCTAGAGACTATCGCTAAGAAGTTTTGTAAAATAAACAACATTTATTATAATTCGATTAAGTATTGTCTTCGCTATATTGATTATGTTATTAATTTATTTATTTAGATTTTTCTATTCAACAAGTATTTTAGTATTAAAAACAATCGCAAAGCTTGCAATAAAAACGATAATAACAATTCTTTTAATAAAGAGTTTTAAGACTATTGTAAGCTTGATTTGCAAGACAAATTATGTAATATTATCGTCTATATTATACAAAGTTCGTAAAGAATCTAGAAGTTTAGACAAATAAATAAGAGTTTAATGTTAAAAAGAGATTATTGCGTTTAATAAAACTTCTAATTTATAATACTTAATTGATTTATTAATAGAATTAAGTTCTTTTTACAATTCTTTATTAATAACAATTCTAATTTATTTGATAATATTCTAATTGTTAGTAATTGAAGAACGCTAACTAGTATAAGAAATTTTCTAGAATTGTTTTTTTAAATTACTAAATATACTAAGAGACGATATGCTATTATTAATAGAATTCTTTTGTTATTAAACTTTATTCTTGATAAATACAAAATCGACGCTTTTTTATATATTATCGATAACTTGATAAAGCTATCGATCGACGTTAAATAAAAGAAATTTAAGAAATACTAAAATAAGAATGTTGATCTAATCTTTATTTATATTGTCGTTATTGCATTTAATTTTACAAGAAAGATATTCTACTTTATTGTATATTAACAATCTAATTAAATTAAAGATGCAAGACAACAATTATTACAATTGTAACAAATATACAAGATCTTTGTCTAAGACAATTACAAAGACAATCGAAATTTTAGAATTTTTTCAATAAATAAACGTTACGCGATCGACGACAACAACAAACAAGTTGAAACAATATCTAAATAAGTCTCTTATCTATATTGATAATCTTAATATTATCTAGTAATAAAAGAATTAAAGATTACGTTTATTGATGCTTACACAAATAACTATAAATACATTCTTTATTTTGACAATATTATCTAAATTGAAACGCGTTTTTTTTCTACAAAGCACATTCTTAGTAATAAAAGAGCACAATTAAAATCTTATACAATAGAGACTTTGAAATGCGTTAAGCATTAAATATAATAGAGACTATATACGAACGCAGATTTGATTGTCGTTATAATTGCAAAAATAACGAAGAAAGATTATTAGATGCGCGACGAAGAGATAAAAATATACACGAAATTAAGCCTCAATTGCATTATTAAAAGGCTCACACTATTAGTGCACTATTAGTTTAAATCGTAGAATTTGGTTTAAGGTCTAAAACGCACGATTTAAGGCGAGAATCAATAGTTCAATTTGATTTAAGGTCTAAAACGCACGGTTTGCACGGTTGCGAACCTTGTTTGCTGTACAGCGTGTCTTTGGAGCCACAATCCTGGACGCCTTGAAGGCGACAACGATCCTCAGCGCCTCGAGAGACGAAGAAGGTGCGAAACGCAGTCACTGCCGTCATCGTAAGAGCAATGTTAGCTGCTATGAATTGCCAGTAGGTCCCCCAGACGGAGTCGATAGATTTGACTGTGCGGCCGGTGTGCATGCCGGCAATACGGACTATAGTGCACATAATGGTGAGGATGGTAAGGCAAAGAGTAGAGAGGAGGGCAAGCTTCTGAGTCCACCGGATTTTAACAGACCAGATAAGTTGGCAAGGAATGAAAATGACTGGTCTTGAGAGTCAGGCCGCTCGTTTATTTTTGATCATGTGGATTTATGGAAACTGACTTAGGAGACCACCAACGATGTCCAGAACCATTTGACTTTGCGAAAACGCAATTGACCGGTGGACACCTTTGCCGAAGGCGCGTTGTACTCGAGAAGTCGTCAGTCAATGGATACCAGGATTACGATAAGGGAATACTCACGTGCTTTCGGAGAGTAGAAATTTGGACATACAACACCATAAACAATGGCACCATATATCGATATTATTGCGTTGTGAAGGACAGCGATCCACCAGTACGTAATCATTCTCGGAAGTCTACCAATGAATCTCCGGAATAGAAACAGGTAGCTGAACTTGACCGATACAATCGCGCACCAAGTCAGAACAAGAGCAACCATTACCATTTTCTGGAACTCGTATGCTCGCTCAATAACATCGCCTGGAAGGGGGACATTGACGAGATCTCCGGATTCGGATGCGCCAACGAGGTACAATTTGTCGACAATACTCAGGAGTATGCCACTGGCTGCTATGAGACATGCAATACCGAAGAGAAGAATGCCATCATCGCTGGAGAACTGTTTTTGGACGTGAATCCGGATATAATAGCGGGCGCAGGCGCTGATCATGCAGAGAGCGAACAGGACCAGACTCGATATCTGAGATCACAAGCGTGAGCAGAGACGGAGGCTTTTGGTTTGCTTGAGAAACTCACAAGAAATACCCTCTTGTGTAGGCGGCCAGTATTATCATAAAGTGTCATGATGGTACGACGCGAACAACGAGAAGTTGTCCTAGCATGGGACTTGTTCAACGTTGTTGTTGAGACAGGAGCATAGCAACGGAGCCGGCAACTTTTGACAATGCAACAATCGCCATGGGCACAAAGATCTACTTTATACCTTGGGAAAATCTTACGATGTCTAGGTGGGGAGCTCAATACGGCTGAAGGGCTCCGTAAATTGCCAGCTACGAGGGTGCACGCAAGGCTACCATATGCTTCACGAGGACAGCGTGTGCCTTTAAAAAACCCAATGAGCCAACGTCAAGCAATGGATCGTTAATGGCATTTCCCATGGTGTGGAAGCCGAGCAAGGGTTGATGAGGCACAGCTGCATACTTTTTAGTACTCTGACTACCCTGCAAGAGGCATAGGTGCACACTTAAGTAATTCGAGGCTGAAATAGTGGAGCAAGCATCGAACAAGCGCAACCAATGGCACACGGCCAACACCCAAGGATTGGATGAAAGCTGAAACACCTTTTCATACTTTAGGTATTAGCGGTTTCATGAAGGTCTGCAAAGCTTGGCACACAAAAATCGACTTCTTTTCTCTCTTACCACATATACATCATTTTCTATCTAGAGATAAATAGTTAAAAAACAATGTAAATAAAAGTATGTGTAACAAATAAGTTAGTGCTTGAGTTTGAGCAAGTTTAAAGAAGATATAAAGCTTCTATGTTGTGTTTAAGTAAGTCAAGCTTTTGAAGCAATGCTTGGCATTTCTGAAAATTATCTTATACTAGCTCTAGCATAATCAATTCTTGTTTAATTTTGTTCAAATTCAAGTGCTAATAATCTTGAGATATATACTTTCTTCCAAACTCTCTAAATTGTATTTTTGTCTCAACCGATAAAGGTGTATATGTGGTTGGGGGGGGGGAGAAGTCGATTTTTGTGTGCCAAGCTTTGCAGACCTTCATGAAACCGCTAATAACGGGATGCCAGGGGGCCTAGGATATTCATGTGACGTTCATGGTACAGCCGTACAGGGCGAATCCTGATGCCAGTGCTAGAATGCTATGCAAAAAAGAGTATGCAATTAAAGTATCAGAGAAAAGCACGCTTGTCGCTACTGATTACACTGGTGCCTCATCGTCTATACACAGTTTGACAGCTTCTTATTGCTATGGACTCATCCATACCACACTTGATTCCAGCTCTGCTTAGCCTCCTTGCTGTTTGCTTAACTTACTTCTTCACCAGGCTTCACGTCGCTCGCAGTCAGATATGGGAGAAACAAAAGCTAGGTTTGGTAGGCTCGCCTTTCACTTGCCAGGAACCAGCTGACAGCTCACTAGCCCGTTGCTCCAGGCCATTCTTTCCTTCTTGGACACTTGCTATACTTTAAGAGAGCTCTGGACAAGCTTCCTCGAAATGCCCATTATCAAAATGCCTTGGGTGACATTGCACGAGAGCATTTTCAGCATGAAGGCTGCTATTATATAGATATGTGGCCTGTCACCGGCATCTTATTTATTGTCGTCTCACCGCTCATCGCCAACCAAATACATGCCAACCCAAATATGTCAATGCAACGACCACCGCTTCTGCCGCGGTTTTTCAAGCCTATCGCTGGCGGACCTAATTTGTTCGATATGCGTGAGCACGAGTGGAAACCCTGGCGTGCAGTATTCAGCAAAGCTTTCAGTACGGAACACATTCTCTCACTGATACCAGAAATGGTCGACGAGACGATGGTGTACAGTGAGACATTACGACGACTTGCGGAGGAGAAAAAGTTATTCCATCTAGATTTACTCACTCTGCGATTCACGATCGACGTTATTGGGAAGACGATATTGTAAGCATTAGCGTTGTATGATAGACCTATCCTCCAGGGCCAACAACTGACAATGAAGCCTAGGAATGCGCACCTTGGAGCTCAAAGAGGATACAACGCCTTAGCAGACTGCATGCTGAGTCAAATTCGTTGGCACCAAGCGAACGCAGAGGCAAACCCATTCGAGTATTTCAACTTCGTCCGCAAAACCGTACACTGGTGGAATGGACGCCAAATGGATAAGTACATCGATGTAGAGCTTACCAAACGCTATTGTGAGTACAAAGCCGATAACAAGGGCAAGCGCACAAAGGCGATCATCGATTTGGTCTTACAAGGTTACATTCCTGAACGGCTTGATCAAGGTTCCCGAGCCACGGGCGTCGATCTTGATCCCAGCTTTCGCGCCTTCGCCATACGCCAGATCAGGCTCTTCGTCTTTGCAGGTCATGACTCCACCAGTAGTACGATTTGCTACATTTTGCATCTGCTCTACACAAACCCAGACAGACTTTCTCGGCTTCGGCGTGAGCATGACCACTTCCTTGGAACTACCCTATGTGATTCGCCGTCCCTCCTCAGAGATCAGCCACACATCGTCAACGACCTCCATTACACCACTGCAGTGATCAAGGAGGCTCTTCGTCTCTTTCCTCCCGGGGGTTGTAGCCGTGCCGGCCAATCCGCCGTTACACTCCTTTCTGACTCTGGCAAGGAATGTCCAACAGAAAACGTTGCGGCTGTCTTCACTATCCACTCTGAGCTACAACGCTCTCCAGTCTATTGGAACCAACCTGACGCCTTTCTTCCAGAGCGCTGGCTTGTCCAGCCAGACCACGAGCTTTATCCCGCCAAAGGCGCATACAGGGCATTTGAGATTGGGCCGAGGAACTGCGTTGCGCAGGCATTCGCTATGATAGATTTAAAGGTGATTTTAGCGTGTCTTGTCCGACAGTTCGACTTTTCACCCGCCTATGAAGAGTATGATTCTTTGAAACACCTAAAGGGAGCGGCGGAAGTGAGGATGTATAGAGGTGAAAGGGCATATCAAATCGAGGAAGGAGCCGCTCACCCCGCGGACCACTACCCATGCAAAGTCGGCATCAGAACCCTCGGGTAGATCTGATGCAGATGGCTTGCTTGAAAGCAAGAATTGTTGGCAAGAGCGCATAGGTAAGCGCACCTCCTCTCGGCGCGCCACAGCGCCAATGCGCTTAGGAACTTCCGAGAGACGTCGCGAGTGGTGACTCGCTTACAATGGACATTTGGTCATTAATCTTCTTGCCTAGGATGTTGGGAATACACCCAAGGTTCTAGAGCACTGTTCTTGTCCTTTCGAGTAGCTACAGAGTGCTCTTCTGGGAGTCGACGGTCCTCTTCCCGCTATTCTACGCTTCACAAGATGTATCCGGCTTTCACTTATCAAAGCTAAGGCGACTGAATATAGCGTCCAGCAAAGGTTCTATGGCCATGATCCCGTAGCTCAGTCTAGCCTAATATCTGAAAGGCTTTGGCACCTGCGGCTTTGCTTGAGCAGGGTCGACAACTGTACTCTGAGGAGGTCTGTTTCTACATGTCCTGATCTAGTACCTTCAGAATCTTCGTGGTCTCCGGGAAGAAATTTACAGCTTTGTATCTGGATTCAAGTGCCAGTTTCCGGTGAACAATCGACACTAACATGGTGCGGATTGCAAAGACAACCCAGCACCAGCCAAGACTTTTTCGATCGAAATCAGCAAACTGCTACTGTCTAGCATTGCTGCAACGTATAAGCATAATCAAAGATCTTCACAAATGTCAAAAATTGTATCGTTAGTTCTACAACTATTAGCACATAAAAGATCTAATAGAATTGATCTTATAGATCGAAATATCTCGATTTTTATGCTTCTAGTATTCGATTCTGCTTGACAACTAATCAATATTATACAAGGGCTTTAAGAAGTGTCGTTTCTACTTACACTATAGAAAGTAATCGCAGTAACGTACACAAATATGTACTGTGAAGCTCCAGTCTCGGTATGGATTTGACTGTACTCCTAAAAAAAGCTGGCGTAGATAATTGGATATAACGCAGAAGAAGCCATGAATGAGAAGAGAAAGCCGCGAAGAGGACGCCATTCCGGTTGACGGAAGCGTCGAACGAAGAGAACGAAGATAGCTGCCATCAGCTGAGCAGCGAGGTTGGCCTGGTTGGTCAATGTCAGCACTTCTCTCGAATCACTGGGACTTCCGTGGTGTTTCACGAACGCTAATCCAATATATCTTCGTGTTCCTCGCGACGTAGGGAAACGTGTACCATACGCCTGGTGGGAAACAACCAGCGGTAACGGTGCTGATCCCGAGCAGATCAAACCGGTGATAAATATCATTGACGGCATGCGAGTGATTCGCAACGACGTGGTAGGCCGTCGACAAACCGAAACAGAGCGCACCTCCAAGGAAGAAAAGGCCAAACACGACCCAATCGTCGACATTGGCCTCAGGATAATGCCCCTTTGCGTAAGGAAAACATGTAATAGATAAGATAATCATCCATTACGTGGCCAACAGATGGCTGTAGATGTTACCCGTCTCGTTATGGATATAGAAGCAGCCCATGAAACATTCGGGGTACGACCTAGTGAACGGACGGAAACCAGTAAGGATGTACTCGTTGTCTTTGGCCCATGCCGGCAGATCATCCCATCTAAGCAATTGGCTATTCTTGGCTGTCGCGTCCTTGTGGTTCGCTTTTGTGGACGAGATTGCCTGCCGGTCCGGATACCGTTGCCGCAAGGTAGACGACATCTTGGTGGACTTGCTGCTAATTCAGGTGGAGACACCAGAGGAGTGCAGAGCCTATTCGGACGATAGGGAGGGCTATTGTTGATGAGGACGGGGAGCTTACTTGTAGGTGTTTTGTTATAGCATAACTATCTGAGCTATCGTATGGTTGCTGTCTGACGCTAGACAAGAGTTAGACTTCAATGTCAGATCCCCTGTGCGAGTTCCAATGGTCTCACAAGATTTGAAAAGGATTTCGATTGCTCTCTCACTGAGTACATCACTACTCAGTGATTGCAAATTCTCAAAACACGTTCCCGATTCATTAATGAAGCCGGCGGCTAATTTACAGACTGACGCCGCCTAGGACAAGTATAAAATGTTGGTCTTAAGGTAAAATCCCAAGATCGACCAATCAGGTTATTATCAATCTCCAAGCGAGGCCTGGTGGGAAATCTTTGACGAGCTTTCCAGTAATATCGTACCTCCAAGACGGTTCTGATAGGTTTCTGATCACGAACTGTGATAGCAATCCGCTCAATCGAATGTACTACTTGCATACAATGATCTCGCAAGCTTGAAAATCCTTCTCGTCAAGAAAGACAGCTGGTTTGATGGAGTGTTAGTCAAGGCGGTTAGGCGGATCATGACAGTCACTTGAATATTGTTTTCAAATCATGGCGCTGATACAAGCCCTGATCTGCTGTTGAACATCTTATGGGGTTCTCAAGATTCGGGGATATTGGTCAGTAAAGATATTCGAGACGACAATTGCGTGCAGGGACACTTCAAGGCCACATATATGGAGACTCATATCTGCAAGTAGCCTTTTCTTTTTATCTCAAAACCATTCTTGGCCAACATTGACTGCCACACATATCGAGAAAGATATACTGCAAGGCTTCAAGTTCTTCTACTCTCTAATGTCGATGTCGTGTGCTTTGTTGAAATAAGCGCTGCTTTCCTCTTGGAGACAAGGAAATAAAAGTACAGACTTTGATCTTCTCTTTCATATCTTTACTGTTGACCAAACATTTCTGTGGTTTATCGATGAAGGATCTCTCCCTTGTAGCAAGGAGAAGCGTGTCCTGTCCTGCGAAGAGTCCAGATGCGCCCACATTGTACACACGCAGGCAAGTCTCCCTTCACCGTCCCAGCACTCGCCTCTAACTCGATATTTAGTTTTACGGGAGTTGCAAGGTCCAAAGGCCTGATCAATGGTCCAGCCAGTCCGGCGAACTAGTTAGTAGAGTCTTCGTATTCGGTTGGGTAGAACAGCCGAATACCAGGTGAACCCTGGATATTCTAGGGAGCTGGCTAGCTACTATTATCCTCTATACTTGCACATGGATTGCCTTTCACATGTCCCCCTGATTCACCTTAAGAATCTCAATGCTGTCCTCTTGTCTGTTCGGTCTTTCAGACTGTACTTCATTGTACCAATCCTTTCTCCTAATATCAACATGAGCTTATATGCGCATCTCCATCCATTCAGAAAGTTCCTTGGATCCAGGGCAAGTGCCGGAGCAACTTTTGATGGAAGCTTTCGAACAAAACCCACTACCTTTTGCCCGCGCCATACGTACGACGCCACTGTGAATGGCTGAGGGTGCCTATACCCCGACAACCTACATACAGCACACTATGCGAAAAGCCGAAGAAGCAAGATCCACGGGTGGCGGGGCTTTGAGATGTGCAATGCTGCTGCGATCACTTCACCAACCTCAACGTGATATCAGAAAATTCAATCAACCTCTACAGTTAACCAAGCTAGCCCATTCAGTAACAAGAACCGATGCACAACCCCCTAATCACTCACTCGGAAAGAATGTAACAACGAGTTCACGATAGGTGGGACGACCAATGGAGGCCCATATCAGCACGTGTTGAAAGTGTCGTCGATCACGCAGACATGGAAGAACAAACGAATAAAGTGACAACACCATTTCCTCGAACCGCTCCCCCCCAAAGTTCGATAAGACCAATGTGCCACGTATCACGGAAGCAAGCTTAGTGGTATGGCTAGAAACTATCTAAATGGCTCGGCAACGGCTACCTCGACCATCCGGACTTATCGATGTTGGGCTTTCATGATCGTTCCCTATAAAGTCATGGTGGGAGAGTGGTAAGGGTTATAGTCTGCTCTGTAGGGGCTGTTGTCTAGTGTTTTTGTAGGATAGGTTGGATTGTTAGAGTGCCTGTTTTTGGTTGATTGAGGGACGGGGAGGAGGGTGGTGGGTGGGTGGTGCAAATGAGGGCTAAGAGAAATGGGTTACAACAGTGAAGGGGATATATGTGTAGAGAATGAATTTGGGTCAAGTGTAAGAGTTTTTGTGTGAGAGCGTACGTTACCTCAGCATCGCGCTTTGGTCCTTGAAAGCTCAGATGGAGCTATCGAAGCAGATGCTTGTATGTTAGATCTTTCGTAGGGAATCTATTTTGATACATGGATCTGACATCTGTGGCATAAGCAGCGTAAGACTTAGCACATGGAGGTCGAGTGAGTGATCTAGGATCAAGAATCGAGAACTACTTAGAGTTCGGGCTTTCAAAGAGCAGCGCCTTACCACCTAAGTAAAGTAGCAATGCTGGGTATCATGCAGGCCGTGATATCATGAGTCCGCACCACCAGTCGCCATTGCCTAAGCTTGCTTCTGGATATCCGCCTCCGCGCTCCTCTGCGCCGTCTTCCCATCATCATGCATCATCTGATACTTCTGCTGCTTCTCCCTATCCCCCGTCAAGCCCGCCACCATCCCACCCGCAGCGCCTACAATCCAAACAGTCAGCCTATCTCTCCTTCCCACATCTTCCCACCCCCCATCTCCCAATTCCGAACCACAACCAAAAAGTTCACTCCTCTACTCACCATGCACCCGCCCCCCCACCCCCCTCCCTAAATCCCCCACCTGCGCCCTCCCCTCCTGCGCCCTCCCCTCCTTATACTGCCGCTCCCCTTCCAT
>JAABUQ010004020.1_pt1 | contig 25808 bp, 22 predicted proteins | sample 5560001 | NCBI WGS metagenome assembly JAABUQ01 (sample SAMN10711888, study PRJNA513371) | rock metagenome | isolation source: Antarctica rocks | place: Antarctica: Victoria Land, Finger Mt nord | collected 2015-12-18
TCGCCCAGCTCGCCCAGCTCGCCCAGCTCGCCCAGCTCGCCCAGCTCGCCCAGCTCGCCCGTCACGGCCGGCTCGCGCGGCGGCCGGGCCGGCTCACCGCCCGCCGGCTCCATGGACCATCCCGCGATGCCCACGATCATGGCCAGCAGCCCGAGCGCGCTCTCGACCCGCGTGAAGATCAGGCCGGACAGCAGCATGAAGAGCCCGATGGACACCACGAGCGGCCACCAGGAGGGCCGCGGCATATGGATCTCGCGCGGAATCTCCGCAGGCGGCGGGGCCCAGGTCCGGCGGATCGGGCTCAGGTTGCCCGCCGCGTCGGGCGGATACTTGAGCAGCCAGAAGGCCTCGCGCCCGTTCACCGGCGGGATGGCGGCGAAGTTGTACTCGGGCGGCGGCGACGTGGTCGCCCATTCCAGGGAGTCGCCGTCCCAGGGGTCGTCGCCCGCCTTCGCGCCGCGGCGCATGCTGACGCCAAAGTTCCACATCAGCATGAGGATCGAGGCGGACAGCACGAACGAGCCGATCGTCGAGATCTGGTTGAGGGTCGTCACGCCGAGCTGGGGCGAGTACGTGAACACGCGGCGCGGCATGCCCAGCAGTCCGGTCCAGTGCATGGGGAAGAACGTGACGTTGAAGCCGATGAACATGACCCAGAACGTCCACTTGGCCAGGCGCTCGTTGAGCATGCGCCCCGTGAATTTAGGGAACCAGTAGTGCAGCCCGGTGAACAGGCCGAAGATACTGCCGCCGAACAGCACGTAGTGCAGGTGCGCCACCACGAAATAGGTGCCGTGCTGCTGGAGGTCCGGGGGCGGCGAGGCGTGCATGATGCCGCTGAGGCCGCCGACGATGAACATGGAGATGAAGCCGATCCCATAGAGCAGGGGCGACTTCATATTGAGCGAGCCGCCCCACAGCGTGGCGATCCAGTTGAAGACCTTGACGCCGGTCGGCACCGCGATGATCATTGTGAACACGGCAAACACCGAGTCGGCGATGGGCCCCAGCCCCACGGTAAACATGTGGTGCGCCCACACGCCGAAGCCGAAGAAGGCGATGGCGATGCCCGAGAAGATCACGAACGGATAGCCGAAGAGGGGTTTGTGCGAGAAGGTCGTGACCACCTCGGAAATGATGCCGAGCGCCGGCAGGATCAGGATGTAGACCTCGGGGTGGCCGAAGATCCAGAACAGATTCACCCACAGCAGCGGCTGCGCCCCGGCCGAGGTCACGTAGAAGTTGGTACCGAAGAAGCGGTCGAACATCAGCTCGACCAGCGCGACCGTGAGCACGGGGAAGGCCAGGATCATCAGGAACGTCGTGAGCAGGGTCATCCAGGCGAAGGGGGGCATGCGCATCAGCCGCATGCCCGGGGCGCGCATGTTGAGGATGGTGACCATGAAGTTGAAGGCCGCGGCGAGCGACGAGAACCCCAGCAACTGCAGGCCGAGCAGCCAGAAGTCGACGCCGTGCCCGGCGTTGTACTGCAGCTCGGTCAGGTTGGCGTAGCCGAACCAGCCCACGTTGGGCGCGCCGCCCAGCACGAAGCTCATGTTCAGCAGCGCCCCGCCGGCCAGGAAGACCCAATAGCTCCAGGCGTTCAGGCGCGGGAAGGCCACGTCGCGCGCCCCGATCAGCAGCGGCACGATGTAGTTGAAGAAGGCGGCGTTCAGCGGCATGATGACCAGGAAGATCATCGTCGTGCCATGCATGGTGAACAGCTGGTTGTAGAGGTCGGAGCTGACCACGTGTTGGTTGGGCTGGTACAGCTGGGCGCGCATGACCATGGCCTCCAGGCCGCCGATCAGAAAAAAGATGAAGGCGGAGACGCCGTAGAGGATGCCGATACGCTTGGCGTCGACGGTCGTCAGCCAACTCCACACGCCGTACGTGGCGGGCCGCGGCGCGCGATGCACCGCCCCGACCATCTTGCCCATCCCGCCAGGTGTACCGACCACTGCCATAGCTTCCCCCCTTTTCGTTAGCCTTGGATGTGCGAAGTAACCGCGCTACTTCAGGCTGCGCAAATAGGCGACGATGGACGCAAGGTCCCTCGCGCTCAGAGCCTGAGGCGGCATATGTGAGCCCGGCTTGATCGACGGCGAGTTGGCGATCCAGAGCGCCAGGTTCGCCGGGGTGTTGGCCAGCAACTGCCCGCCGATAGCGGAGCGGCTGGCCACGTGCGTCAGGTTGGGGCCGATGTTGCCGACGGCCGTGGTGCCGGCGATGGCGTGGCAGCCCGCGCAGGTCCCCTGGGCGAACAGCATCGCTCCTTGATGCGCCTCGCCCGTGGCCACGGCCGCGCCGACCCCTTGTTGGTCGCGCACCCACGCGTCAAAGTCGGCCGTCGTCTGCACGACGACGCGCATCTGCATGTACCCGTGCGACTCGCCGCAAAACTCGGCGCATTGCGCGGGATAGTTCCCCACGGCGCTCGGCGTGAACCAGAGGTTGTTCACGTGATTGGGGAACAGGTCGCGCTTGCCGTCGAGCGTGGGGACCCAGAAGCTGTGGATGACGTCGGCGGAGGTGAGGGACAGGTTGGCCGTGCGCCCGACGGGCAGATGAAGCTCGTTGGCGGTGACGATGCGCAATCCTGGATAGCGGAACTCCCACCACCACTGGTGTCCGGTCACCTGCACCTGCACGGCGTTGCGCGGGGCCGGCGCCGCGGTGGCAAAGATGGTCCCGACCGTCGGCACGGCGATGACGGCGAGGACGAGGACCGGCAGCAGGGTCCAGCCGATCTCCAGCCGGGTGTTGCCGTGGCGCCCAACCGGCGGTCCGGGGATGTAATCAGGGCGGCGGCGATAGCGCAGCACGGCGTAGACCAGCACTCCCTCGACGATGACAAAGACAACCGCGGCCGCGACCACGATGAACATGAACAGGTTCTGGATATCCCACCCCACGTCCGAGCGGGGCGAGAGCGTCGTCTGGGGCTGTACCCCCTCGCAGCCGGAGAGGAGCACGGGCAGCGCCAGCAGCGCCGCGCCGGCGGCGCGGCGCGCGAACGGACGGGCGCGAAGCAGCGAGGGGTTTATCGCACACCTCCTTACGGGCATACCAGCGCCTCGACGAAGCCGTCGCTGCGCCATTGGATAGCGGAACCGGTGGCGTTCGGGCCGCTGTGTGGGAGCGGCGCACACCGCCATCAGTTGCCGGTTGGGGCGATTGTAGCACAAGTTTCTATACTTTGTCAAAAGTAGGGTTGGTACACAGCGGCGGCAGGCCTATCGTGGCGTTGCGTCGGGCAGGTTGGCGCGCCGCCTCATAAACGTGTATACTTAGGAAGGTTGAGCCAAACGGTATCAACTACCCTTGATATAGCGCGAATGACGTGCTATAATGCAGTCTGTAAGGGCACGAGAACGACAGGACGGGTGCCCATTGCGCCGGTTGGCCGACCACCCCAGGTGGGGATGATAGGGCCGCGGCCAGTCCTGATCGAGGATAAGGACCCAACGACAATGCAAAAATGTGAGAAGTGCCAGGTGCGCGACGCCCGCGTCCGCCTCGACGGGCTGGTCAACGGCCGGCCCGAGTCGCACTATTTCTGTCAGGAGTGCGCCGCCGACCTGATGCGCGGGGCCATGGGCGCCATGGGCATGGGCAACGGCGCCAGCAATAACACCGACGCCGGCGCGCTCGGCAACATCTTCGGGCGCGGCGGCGGACCCGGCGCGACCGCCGGCACCGGCGCCACGGGGACGGCCACGGCCCGCGGCGGCAACGGCGCCGGCAACGGCAGCCGGACCCCCACGCTCGACCAGTTCGGCCGCGACCTGACCAAGGAGGCGGCGGACGGCAAGCTCGACCCCACGGCGGGACGCGCGCGGGAGATCCGCCGCATGGTCACCGTGCTGGGCCGGCGCCAGAAGAATAACCCCGTGCTGATCGGCGAGCCCGGCGTCGGGAAGACGGCTATCGTGGAGGGCCTCGCCCGCCAGATAGCGGAAGGCGTCGCCCCGTCGTACCTGCGCGGCAAGCGCATCATCTCGCTCAACCTCGGCGGCATGGTGGCCGGCGCGATGTTCCGCGGCCAGTTCGAGGAGCGCATCAAGAGCATGATCGAGGAGGTCACGGCCGACGGCAACGTCATCCTCTTCGTCGACGAGCTGCACACCGTCGTCGGGGCGGGCGCGGCCGAGGGCGCGGTGGGCGCCAGCGACATGCTCAAGCCGGCCCTGGCGCGCGGTGAGTTGCGCCTGATCGGCGCCGCCACGCTCGACGAGTATCGCAAGTACATCGAGAAGGACGCCGCCCTGGAGCGCCGCTTCCAGCCGATCATGGTCGGTGAGCCCAGCGTCGAGGAGACCATCCCCATGCTGGAGATCGTGCGGCCCCACTACGAGAGCCACCACGGCGTGCAGATCACCGACGAGGCCCTACGCGCGGCGGCGACGCTATCCGACCGCTACATCAACGACCGCTTCCTGCCCGACAAGGCCATCGACCTGATGGACGAGGCGTCGGCCGCCCTCAAGCTGGAGGCCAGCGAGCGCGGCGAGGGTCCACAGGCGGTGAGCGACCTGGAGGCCCAACTGGCCGACGTGCAAAGCCAGAAGGAGGCCGCGGCCCTGGCCGAGAACTACGAGCGCGCCGCCCAGTTGCGCCAGCACGAGCTGGTGGTGCAGGGCAAGCTGGACCACGCCCGCGCCGAGGCTGGCCTGGCCGACCCGCTGGTGGTGACGGAGGAGTTGGTGGCGCGCGTGGTAGAGGGCTGGACCGGCGTGCCGGTCGGCCAGATGCTGGAGAGCGAGCGCCAGAACCTGCGCACGCTGGAGGCCGACCTGCGCGGCCGCGTGGTGGGCCAGGACGAGGCCATCGCCGCGGTCAGCCGGGCTATCCGCCGCTCGCGCGCCGGGCTCAAGGACCCCAAGCGCCCCATCGGCTCGTTCCTGTTCCTGGGCCCGACCGGCGTGGGCAAGACCGAGTTGGCGCGGGCGCTGGCGGCCGAGCTGTTCGGCGGCGAGGACGCCATGATCCGGCTCGATATGTCGGAGTACATGGAGCCGCACACGGTCTCGCGCCTGTTCGGGAGCCCTCCCGGCTACGTCGGCCACGACGAGGGCGGCCAGCTGACGGAGCAGGTCCGCCGGCGCCCCTATAGCGTGGTGCTCTTCGACGAGATCGAGAAGGCGCACCCCGAGGTGTTTAACGCCCTCCTGCAAATCATGGACGACGGCCGCCTGACCGACGGTCAGGGCCGCACGGTGGACTTCAAGAACACCGTGGTCATCATGACCAGCAACGTGGCCTCGGCCGACATGCGCAAGGTCGGGCGGCTGGGCTTCGCCACCACGCGGGGGCTGGAGAACGGCTCCGAGCGCGAGCAGGACGAGCGCAAGAGCACGGCGTTGGAAGGTCTCAAGCGGGCCTTCCGCCCCGAGTTCCTCAACCGCATCGACCAGGTGGTTGTGTTCCGCTCGCTCTCGCGCGAGAACCTTAACCACATTGTCGACCTGCTGCTGGCCAACGTCGAGGGCCGGCTGACCGCGCAGGGAATCAGGCTGGAGATCGGCGAGGATGTGAAGTCCTTCCTGATCGGCGAGGGCTACGACGAGGAGTATGGGGCGCGGCCGCTACGCCGGGCCATTCAGAACCATGTCGACGACGCCCTGGCCGACGCCATCCTGGCGGGCGAGGTGCAGGCGGGCGACACGGCCCGGCTAGTGCTGGAGGACGGCGCGGTGCGCGTCGTCCCCTCCGTCCTGGAGCGGGCGCAGCCCGAGCCCACAGTCGCCTAACACCCCGATCGGCTAACCGACCAAAGAGGGCGGGGCGCGACAGACGATCTGTCGCGCCCCGCCCTCTTTGTTATGTCGAGTGTGCTCTCCTCCGAGGCGGCCTTTAAGTACTGGGAGCGCGGACGGCCCACCCACTTTGTGGAGCGTCGTACTGGGAGCGCGGGCGGCCCGCTCGCCTGGTGTGGGCGTGACGCCATCGGCCGGTGTGTTCAACCCAAGGTCGTGGTCCTCCACGTCGCCAGGCGCGGTCAAAATGAACTCTCTTGTAGAGACTATACTGAGATCATGGACGGTTCCACATAAGGGAGAACATCATGGTGACGATGCCAATCATCAGAGGAATGGACGTGGGAAAGATAGTGACCCAACTCGTCGTGACCAACCGTGGCGATCAAGTGCGCGCGGCAAATGGCGATATCCCCGTGGATAGGGTGCGTTCGGTCGCCCTCGATAATGTCATTGTGGGCACTGGTACCACGACATTGTGCCTATCGGCGGACACCATCGCGCAACTCGGCCTGGAGTTGCTGCGGGAAGTCAGGATCCTGACGGCGAACGGCCCTGGCCGGGCGCGCATCTTCCAGGACGCCAAGATCTCGTTGCTCGGCCGCGAGGGCACTTTCGAGTGCCTGGAACTTCCGGGCGGCACGGACCCGCTGATCGGCGTGATCCCCCTGGAGGCGCTGGGCGTTGAGTTGAATCTACAGGAGCAGACCGTGCGCCTGCTGCCCGACAACTCCGACGACACGTTCTACACCATCTACGCGCTGGCGTGACCCTGACCCACACCGCCCTGCGCGCCGATTAATCGACCCAGCTTGGGCCGCGAGAGCGTGTGCATGCGCTCGGGCTCCCGCTCTTTCTTGTCCATGGCGACGCGCGCCGCCGCCCAGTAGCGCGCCACGGCGGGGACCAGGGGCAAATCCCTCACCTCCACCCCCCTCTCCATCAGGCATAGGCGCCGCTGAATAATGCCATGGCTCTGTGTAGCAGACCGGTTATACCTCGCCTTCGGGATCGTCGATCGCCTCTGGTATTCCGGCGTCCCGGTATAGCGCCGCCACAGACACGCGGACCGCAAGGCTGGCCAGCTCTATCTCGTCCTCTGGCCCGTACGAATCATATGTCCAGCTTTGCAGCGTGCGGCGGCTCACGTCTACGGACTGGTCCTTGGATGCGACGAGTATATATTCTTGCACCGTGGGACATGACCGATAGTATCCGAACTTCTTACCCCGATCATAGGCTTCCGTGGAGTCGGACAGCACCTCCACGATGACGCGCGGCGCCTGTATCTCCGTCTTGTCAGGCGCCGGCCGGTCGCGCTCGTCGCATGTCACCGACGCATCGGGATACGTGTAGCGTGTAGACGATAGCCGAGCGGCGACATCCGAGTTGTAGACGTAGCACGGCTTCCCTGCTACCCGTAGCGCATCCTGCAGCGCTCGTACCGCATTGCTCCCGATGCTGCTATGCGTAAGGCTCCCCCCCGACATAGCGTACACCTGCCCGTCGATATATTCGTGCTTGGCATCGTGGCTGGTCCGTTCCAGCGCGCGCCACTCGTCCACGCTCATGCCGCGTGCTGACTGTTGGGCAACCATCGCTAACCCTCCTTTGCTATCCTGATATCCTGACCACCTGCTTCCCACATCGTACACCCGTGGGGACCACGGGCGAACCGGAACACTGGGTTGCGCGGGACTGTATCCTTCAGCCCTCCCTTCACTAGGGAAAGAGGCGCGCAACGGGATAGGTAAAGCCGGGGACCACGCTCTCGCCGTTGAGCCCATCGGCAACGGTTAGCGTGCTGGATGGGGTTACATCGCCGGGACGCCACACGTCTACGGTCTCCTCTTGCGGCCAGACCACCCATACGAGCCCGGTCCCGCCGCGCAGGTAGCGGCGGGCCTTGTTATCCATGGCATCGTGATCTTGCGACGGCGACGCGACCTCAACGGCCAGATCGGGCGCGAAGGGGTACGGTTGGTCGTCCTGGACGAGCGGCTCACGGAAGCCATAGTAAAAGCCGATGTCAGGTAGCAGGCCGGTATTGGGTTGCCCCGTGTGCTCGAAGTCGTAGACGCCATCGGGCGGTGTCGTCGACCCAGGGTCGTGGGCCTCCACATAGTCACCCAACCTGCGATACAGGCGGTCGGTGATGCGCACCGCCTTGGGCCTGCTCCCTGCCATGCGGACCAATACCCCCTCGACCACTTCGTAGCGATATCCGTCATCGTCCGGCCAGTCCAGCAGGTCGGCAACGGTCATACGATGCGGCGCGCCGGGCACAACCTCGGCCCACGGCGCGATGGGGTCCGGGTGGGGTGAGCGTAGAGCAGCCATATGTAGGGTGTCCTCTATCCGTCAGTCGTGGTCAAGATGAATTCTTCTGTAGAGACTATACTGAGATCATAGACGGTTCCGCACAAAGGAGATCATCATGGTCACGATGCCAATCATAAGAGGGATGGACGTGGGAAAGATAGTCACCCAACTTGTCGTCACAAACCGGCTTGACGAAGGACGCGCTGCCAATGGCGACATCCCGGCCGACCGCATCCGCTCGGTGACGCTCGATAACGTCATCGTCGACACGGGAGCCACGACGTTGTGCCTGTCGACGGATACCATCGCGCAACTTGGCCTCGAGCTGCTACGGGAAGTCAGGATCCTGACGGCGAACGGTCCCGGTCGGGCGCGCATCTTCCAGGACGCCAAGATCTCGTTGCTCGGCCGCGAGGGCACCTTCGAATGTCTGGAGCTTCCGGGCGGCACGGACCCGCTGATCGGAGTCATCCCCCTGGAGGCTCTGGGCGTCGAGTTGAATTTGCAGGAGCAAACCCTGCGCCTGCTGCCCGACAACTCCGACGACACGTTCTACACCATCTACGCGACGGCGTGACAGAGCACCGCGCGGCCTCAGTCCAGATCGTAGCGTAGGTGACGTCATACTCCGTGCCCCTATCCCCTTCATCGCCGCGGAGGACGTAGCGCCCCCTGGGCAGTGACGCAGGCGACGGCCAGCCGCCCGTATTGGGACGAACAACGGCAACGAGATGCGCGAGATGGACGGTGACATAGGCGATAGGCCGGGATCGGACCGGGCCGGGGTGCTGGCCGGGGTGCAGGTGTTGGACCTCTCCCGCGTGCTGGCCGGTCCCTACTGCGCGACGACGCTCGGCAACCTGGGCGCGGACGTGGTGAAGGTGGAGCGTCCCGGCAGCGGCGATGACACGCGGCGGTGGGGACCGCCATTCGTGGGCGGCGAAGCGGCGTACTATCTCTCGTGCAACAGCTCAAAACGCGGCCTGACGGTCGAGTTGGGCCATTCGCGGGGGCGAGCCCTGGTGGCCTAGTTGGCTGCCCGAGCCGACGTGCTGATCGAGAACTTCAAGGCCGGCGCCATGGAAGACTGGGGCCTGGGCTACGAGACGCTGGCGACCGCAAACCCTGGCCTGGTCTATTGCGCGATCCGAGGCTACAACATCGACGGACAGATCGCGCTAGCGGCGCGTCTCGTGCCGTGTACGTCAGAACCCCGGCACGATCTCCACGCTGTAGTCTACCAACTCCGCGTCGCCATGGCCGCGGCCGCTCTCGACGAACCCGACCACGCTGACCAGCATCGCGTTGGCGTGCGCGCTGGCGGTGCTCACGCAGGCCACGCCGAGCACGGCCTCGTTCCAGACCTCGTGCTCGTCGACCTCGGCCACGGCCACGTTGAAGCGGTTGCCGATGCGCTCGACGAGGCTCTTGACCACGCGCCGCTTATCTTTGAGGGAATAACTGCCGGGGATAGACAGGGTGAGGCGGCAGACGCCGATAACCATATGTTGCATTGCGCGACCGGTGATGTGACGCCCGCCCGAGGGCCGCGGCTCGGCGGGCGTAGCGGCGCTATAGTCAATCGGTCGATCGGGCGCGAGAGCGGCGCCGCGAGGATTGTCCCGCCCGCCCGGTTGCAACGGCCGCCACAGTGATCGTACCATACGTGCCCGGACATGCCGGAACCAATACCCTTAGTCTAGATGTCGCACGGAGACAAAATCGCCGGGGCAGTGCTCTCCAACTCTTACCTGCTCTCCCGGTCTCGCTTTTGCTCCATCGGTTGCGATATGCTGTAAGCTGTAGCATAAAGCGTTGTGGCCGCACACCGGCGATGAAGAGACGCCGGGTGATACTGCCCACCCCTCAGACGAAAGACGTGTTGTGACCATAGACGCTCAACAGCCGCTGACGACCGGCCCGTCGCTTGCAGACCAGGCGTACGGTGTCCTGCGGGACTGGGTGACATCGGGCGAGCTTGCGCCTTCTGAGAGGCTCACCGAACGTGGATTGGCCGCACGGCTGGGCGTGAGCCCGACCCCGGTCCGGGAGGCCATCTCCCGCCTGCTCCACGAGCGCCTCCTCGTGCGCGTCGACGGGCGGAGGCTACGGGTAGCCGCCCCCAGCTTCCGCAAGCTGCGCGAGATGTCGTTGATCCAGGCTGCCCTACGCGGCGTCGCGGCAAGACTGGCCGCCGAATCGGCTACCGAGGAGGAGCTAGCCGAGATCGCCCAGGTCCATGACGCGTCCCTCCATCCGCCAGACCCCGACCAGGTCGCGCATCGACCCGGCGACCCCGCTCAGTCTCTCCGGCATGACTTCCATCAACTGATCGTCGAGGCATCCCACAGCCCCAGTCTGATCGACATGATCGCGACGGCGGAAGCCTTCGGACGGCCGTTACGTTCACGGGCACAGCGGTCAGCGGGCGCCGCTGACAGCATCCGCCGAGCAGTCGAGGAGCACCAGGAGATCATCGATGCCTTGCGCGCCCGAGACGGACGTCGCGCCGAGGAGTTGGTGCGTGAGCACACCCTGTGGGTCAACGATCGCTACCTGGCGTTTGTAGAAGAGCAACATCCCGCCCATCACGCTCTACCCGCCATCCTCAAGCGATCGTCGGATGTGACGTCGCCTAGACCACGGCGCCACCAGCAGCCAGTCAACACCGACCGGTGACAGGTTGCCGGTCCGAGTGATGCACGAGTAGTCGGCGAAGCCGGCGCGACGACGCCTTGTAGCCTATGGCCCTACTTGACAAGCATCAGGACGGACGCTATAGTAGATTTGCAATAGCAAACAGCGTAAAGGGGGGACATGGTGAAAAAGCGATTCGCACGGGGGCTGCACGGCTTGGTCAGCGCTAGCGTCATGGCGGCCGCGGTGTTCGCGGCCGGGAACGGCTTGGGTTCGACCGGTTCACCGACCACGGCCACGGCGGCATCGTCCCCTCCGGTCGGTCCGGCTGCGCTGATCGCAGGCTCCAAGACGGAGAAGGGACTGATGATCTACAGCAACGCGTTGCAGAGCCAGTCCGACCAAGTCGTCAAGGCGTTCGAGAAGACATACCCATGGATCCACGTCACGATCACCGACGACCAGGACCCTGTGATTTTCTCCAAGTACGCCGCCGAGCACGCCACCGGCGTCCGCACCGCGGACATCCTCATCGCCAGCGCACCTGGCCTGTGGGTAGGCGCGGTCGCCCAAGGCGACCTGCAACTGTTCACGCCCGTCGGAATCTCCACCTACCCACCATTCGTCTCCCAGGGACACGGCCTGTACGTGTTCTCGGCAGACCCGGCGATTACGATCTACAACAAGCTACAACTGAAGGGTCAGGCCCCGCCGACGACGATCGCGCGGATCGCGCAGGACGGGATCGACGGCACATACAAGATCGCGACGTACACCATCAACAACAACTTCGGCTACTCCGCCTTCTGGGGCTTCGTGCATCAGAAGGGATGGGCGGCGTTGGACAAGCTCGGCCAGACCGCCAAGACACCCGGCGACGGCGACGTGCTCGGGCAGGACGTCGCCCAGGGTGGCTTCGCGGTCGCGGTGTTCGAGTCCGGACTGGCCCGCGGGCCGATCGACAACGACCCGGCGACGCACAAGCTGCTCGGCTGGGAGTACACGACCGACTTCACCCCGCTGATCCCTCGCGGGATTGGGATCACCGCGGGAGCCGCGAGTCCCGACTCGGCGAAGCTGTTCCTCGACTTCGTGTACAGCAACCACGGGCAGCAAGTGCTGTGCGACGCCGGCTTCGAAGCCACCAGCAACGCGTTCACGCCGACCAACGGATGCCCCAACACACTGAAGGCCCTCTATGCGGCGGTCGGCGGCTCCCGGAATACGTATCTGACGCCCTTCAGCAAGGAAGTGGCCGCGCAGCAGGCGTCGTTCACCGCTCGCTTCCGTCAGGCGTTCCACCAATGAGCTTGACGCCCCGCTCGTTTGCCAAGGCGGGACTGTCGTGAGCGGACCCAGCGGCGCGCCGGCGGCGCCCCTCCGGCCGCGCCGCTGGGTCCCCGAGACGGGGCTCCAGGCGGCCATCTGGGCGCTGGTCATGATCTGCGTCCTTGCGCCGGTCGTTCCGCTGATCTACGCCTCGGTGCAGGACAAGCCGATCTATGCGTCGGACCGGGCCTTCACGCTCGCGGCCTACGGACAGCTGTTGTCGGACGCCGCGTTCCTGACCGCCGCGCTGAACACGCTCGAGTTCGCGTGTCTCACGACGGTGTCCGCTGTCGTGCTGGGCGCCGGCTTCGCGATGCTGTGCAGCCGGACCGACGTGCTCGGCCGCCGCGTCTACGCGCGACTGTTCGTCGTCCCGATCCTGCTGCCGGGCCTCGGCGTCATCCTCGGCTGGAACGCGCTGTACGGTGAGGGCGGCTACGCGCATGACGTCCTCACCCAGACGCTTCACCTCCCCTTCGACCTGACGACCGTCCCCGGAATGGCGGCGCTTGGCACGGCGACCGCGGTCCCGGTGGTCTTTCTCATCTGCCAGGCAGCTCTCTCCGGCATCGACTCCTCACTGGAGAACGCCGCCCGCGGCGTCGGCGCATCGCCGCTGCGCGTCCTTACCCGCGTCACGCTGCCCATGCTGCGCCCGGCTCTGCTGAACTCAGGGCTCCTGGTGTTCACCCTCGCGGTCGAGGCGTTGGGCATCCCACTTGTCTTCGGCTCTCCGCAGGGACACGACTTCGTCGCCAGCTACCTGTACAACACCTGGTCGAACGCGCTGACCCCGGACCCCCCGGTCGTCAGCGCCGGCGCCTCCGTCCTGCTGGTCGTCGCCTGCGGACTCCTGCTGTTGCGCAGGACGCTGCTTGGCGACCAGGCCCGCTTCGTCTCCGTCGGCGGCCGGGCGGCCGCGGCCGGCGGGTTGCAGCTTGGACGGGGGTGGAGGATCCTGCTCGGCGCTGCGATGGGCCTCTATCTCCTGGCGACGACCTTCGCGCCGCTCGTCGCGCTCGCCATCTCCTCCGTCGTGAGCGTGCTGACCCCCCTGATCGCGCCGTGGGACCTGCTCACGGCGGCCAACTGGTCGGCGATCCAGCAGGACCCGTACGCCGCGTCGATCGTGAACACCGTCGAGATCGCCGGCGTGGGGGCGCTGGTCACCACCGGGGTCGTCGGGCTCGCTACCGCTGTTGCGCACCGGTCGACGTTCGCGTTGCGCGCCTCGCTGCCCTTCACGATGCTGTTTCCCCGTGCCATACCTGGGATCATCATCGGGATCGGGTTCTTCTGGACGTTCCTCTTGGTGAACCCGCCGGGGAGCGCCCTGCGCAACAGCATCTGGGGTCTCATGCTCGCCTTGAGCGTCCGGTCCCTGCCGCTAGCGTACCTCGTGATGTCCGCCGTGTTCGCCACCGTCAGCGCGTCACTCGACAACGCGGCCCGCTCAGCCGGCGCGAGTTGGTGGACCACGATGCGGCGCATTGTGCTCCCGATCCTCCGGTCGGCGCTGTTCGTGTCGTTCATCTTGCTCTTCATCTCGGTGCTCAACGACTACGACCCCGCCTTGTTCCTCGTGACGCCGGGCCACGAGGTGATGGGCGTGACGATGCTGCAGAGCCTGCAGACCGGAACCAGCGGACCGGCGGCGGCGCTGGCCATGGTGCAGGTTGTCGTCACGATCGTCGCCATCGTCGTCGCGGGCCGGCTGTTCGCCACCAGGATGACGGGACAAACCCATGCCTGAGATCCACGTGCGCGGACTCGACAAGAGCTTCGGGGGCACACATGTCTTGAAAGACGTCAGCTTCGAGGTGCGCGACAAGGAGTTCTTGACTCTGCTCGGTCCGAGCGGTTGTGGGAAGACCACGACGCTGATGTCAATCGCCGGGTTCCAGCGTCCCGACGAGGGTCGGATCAGCTGCGGCGGCCAGACCTTCTTCGACAAGGGCGCAAAGGTTCACCTCGCGGCGGAGGAACGCAACCTCGGCATGGTCTTCCAGTCCTACGCCATCTGGCCACATCTCACCGTCTTCGACAACGTGGCGTTCCCCCTCAAAGTCCGGCGCACGAAGAAGGACGCGTTGCGACGCCGTGTGAGCGAGACCCTGGACCTGGTGGAGATGGGCGCCTATGCGAACCGCTATCCCCACGAGATCTCCGGCGGCCAGCAGCAGCGCGTGGCCCTGGCCCGCGCGCTGGTCTACTCCCCGAGCGTACTGCTCCTCGACGAGCCGTTCTCCAACCTCGACGCCAAGCTGCGAGAGCGGGCCAGGACCTGGTTGAAGCGCCTGCAGGGCGCATTGGGGATCACCACCCTGTTCGTGACCCACGACCAGGACGAAGCGCTCAGCCTCAGCGACCGTATCGTGGTGATGGACGCGGGGTCCATCCTGCAGGTCGGCACGCCCGAGGACATCTACCGCCGCCCCACGACCCGGTTCGTCGCCGAGTTCCTCGGCCAGTGCAACATCCTGCCCGCCGTCGCCCTCGGCGCCTCCGGGGGCGGCCTTACCGAGTTCCGGCTGGAGAGCGGCGCATCGATCACGGTTGCCGGCGATAGCGTCCGCGTCGGCACCGGCGCCGCGGTCGAGTTGGCGGTGCGGCCCGAGGCCATCGAGGTGCGCCACGACGGCGCTCTCCCGGCACCCAACACGTACATCGCCGAGGTGCGGACGGGCTCGTTCCTCGGCGACCACTACCTCTACGAACTGGACCTGGGCGGCCTCCCGCTCACCGTCACCGCTACGGCCCCCGTTACTGGCGCGCGGGTGGTGGTGCGGATTCCGCCGGACGCTTGCCGGGTTCTCGGCAAGTGATGAAGGACATGTTGCAACGCGTATCGGCGGAGGGAGCCATGAAGACGGTCACGAGGGTCGAGGGTGAGGCGAGCGTCGGTGTGATCTTCCCAAGCGGTATGCTCGGGGCCGGTTTCACCGCCGCGTCGGTCGAGCGCGGGATCGCGATGGGCGCGACGGCCATCGCGATCGATGGGGGCTCGACCGACTCGGGCCCCTATTACCTGGGAGCAGGGGCCTCCAAGTCGGACGCCTCGGCCGTCGAGCACGACCTCCGTATCCTCCTCGTCGCCTGCCGGGACGCCGGCATCCCGCTCATCGTCGGCAGTTGCGGAACAGCGGGGACCGATTCCGGCGTCGACTGGGTCGCCGCCATCGCCCTGCGCGTCGCGGAGGCCGAGCGGTTGTCGTTCTGCCTGGCGCGCATCTACAGCGAGGTCGCCCCCGAGATCGTGGTCGAGGCGATCGACCAGCAGCGTGTCCACGGGCTGTCCCCTCTCGGCGCGCTCAGCGCCGACACCGCACGATCGTGCCGCCACATCGTGGCGCTGATGGGCCACGACCCGATCGTCGCGGCGCTAGACGCCGGCGCGCAGGTCGTCCTGGCAGGCAGGGCGACCGACACCTCGCTCGTCGCCGCCGTCGCCCTCCGAGCGGGACTGCCCCCCGGTCCCGCCTGGCACGCGGCCAAAACCGTCGAATGCGGCGGCCAGTGTACGACCAACCCACGGGCCGGCGGCGTCTTCGTCCGCATCGACGAAGACGGCTTCACGGTGACGCCGCTCTCTCCCGACGCGGCGTGCACCCCCCAGTCCGTGGCCGCCCACATGCTGTACGAGAACGCCGATCCCTTCCACCTGGTGGAACCCAGCGGGACGCTCGACACGACCGCGGCCACCTACACCGCCATCGACGACCGAGCCGTGCGCGTCGAAGGCGCGCGCTTCGTGGCCTCCTCCCGCCCGACGGCGAAGCTGGAGGGCGCCCGGCTCACCGGGTACGAGACCCTGTCGCTCGTCGGCATCCGGGACCCAGAGATCCTCGGCCAGCTCGACGTGTGGACGGGCGTCTTGCGCGGCGTGATAGAGGATCGCGTCCGCACGGCGCTGGGCCGGGAGCCGGACGAGTACCAGCTAGCCCTGCGGTTCTACGGAGCCGATGCCGTGCTCGGCGCCCTCGAGAGGGCGGTCGGGCCGGCGCGGGAGGTCGGCCTGCTGTTCAAGGTCCTCGCCGCCGATCAAGCCACCGCGACCGCCATCGCCAAGACGGCCAACCCCTACCTGCTCCACCTCCCGCTGCCAGGGATGGACTACCTGCCGAGCTTCGCGTTCGCCACGTCGCCCGCGGAGGTCGAACGCGGGCCGTCCTACGAGTTCGTCCTCAACCACGTCATCGAGATGGACACCCCCACCGCGCTGTTCCGCTGCGAGCTGACCGAGGTGCGCAATGTCTGACGCCCCGCTCACAATCGGCGATCTCGCCGCGCAGGTGCGCGGCAAGAACGCCGGACCATTCTGGCTCACTCTGGACGTGTTCCTCCGAGACGACGCGGACTTTGCGTTCCTCACGGGGTCGGGCGCGCTCACGCCCGCTGTGATCGCCGCCCTGTATGGCGTCGACGCCGCCGACGTGACGTACGTCGAGTTGCCGACCATACGGGCGGTAAAGATCTCCTTCCCACGCGCGGTGTCGGCAGGGAGCTTCGCCGACCGCGATTTGCACGCGGGCCAGCAGCACGTTCCCCTCGCCGACGTCGTCCTGCCCGCCCGCCCGCCCGCGTGACGCATGGCGGCCAATCTCCAATCTCCCTTCTCTCTCAGGGCCTGCTTTGGGACGCGCAACGGTCGGCCGCCCTCGTGCGCACGCTGCGTGCCCTGCCCCTCCACGGTCAGCGGGGGCTGCGCGCGGTGGTCAACCGTCGCTGCTACCCGGACGGGGCGCGCCCGAAGACATCGACCTGAGGCGCCTCGCCCTGGGGCAGGTGCTCAATCGGTTCCTGCTCGCCAATCTCGGGCCACCCGTCACCGATCTCTTACGCCGTCGCCACCGTGTGTTACTGTTGAGGTAGCGACTTTATCACCGTGTGACATCCAGACGTAGAGGGTCGACACGCCGGTGGATGGCGTGACGCGATGCGGCCTCGACGCCACGGGAGAACGGAGTATATTGATGAACTATGCCTTCAGCACCCTGGCCTGCCCCGACTGGTCGCTCGACCAGATCATCGACGGGGCGGTGAACTTTGGCTACGATGGCATCGAGTTGCGCCTGCTCGACGGAGAGGTGCTCGACCCGACCACCGATGCGGACCGGGTCGAGCACGCGGTGACACGATGCCGGTCGCAACAGGTCGACGTGTGCGCCCTCGATACCTCCTGCCGTTTCAGCGGCGCCTCCGCCGAGCGCGAGCGGGAGGTCAATAGCCTGCTGGCCTGGATCAGGCTTGCCGAGCGGGTGCAGGTCCCGTTGCTGCGCGTCTTCGGCGGCGCGGCCGGCGAGGAGCAGGGCATCGACGCCGACGAGGCCGATAGGCGCGTCGCCGAGTCGTTGCGTAAGGTTGTCCCGGCGGCGAGACATACCGGGGTCACGGTCATGCTGGAGACGCACGACGCCTACTCGTCGGCCCGGCGCGTGGCCCGCGTGCTCGACCTCGTGGACGCGCCCTGCGTCGCCGCGTTGTGGGACAGCTTGCACCCCTACCGCATGGGCGAAACGCCTATAGACGTCATCGCGCTGCTCGGGTCGCGCATCGCCCACGTCCACGTCAAGGACGCGCGCCGCGTTGCCGCCGATGGACCCGGCGTCTCCGATTGGCAGCTGGCGCTGCTGGGCGAGGGCGAGGTTCCGGTGCGGGCGCAACTGACGGCGCTGGAGCAATTGGGCTACACGGGCTGGGTCTCGGTCGAGTGGGAGAAAAAGTGGCATCCCGAGCTGGCCGGGCCGGATATCGCGCTGCCGCAGCACATCGCCTGGCTACGCTAACGCAGCGCCAGGGCACGGTCGCGCGGGCGGGGCAGGCTGAACCAGGCGTCGTCACAGGCCTGGCGCTCCTCGTCGTCGAGCGTGAGGCCCACACCGCCCAGGCTGTCGGTCAGTTGCTCCGGCCGGCTGGCGCCCAGGATGGCGCTTGTGATGCCCGGCTGCTCCAACACCCAGGCCAGCGCCACGTGGGTCAGGCTGCGGCCGCGCGGCTCCAGGAAGGCGGCCAGCGCGTCGACCGCCTCGAACACGGCCTCGTTCCAGTAGCGCTGGCGATAGAGGGCGCCGGCGCGCTGCAGCGAGAAGCGCGTACCCTCTTGCGCCCCGTCCGGATCGGGCTTCATGGACCGATAGCGGCCGGTCAGCATGCCTCCGGCCAGCGGGTTGTAGGCGATGATGCCTACACCGTGCTCCTGGCACAGCGGCACGATCTCATCCTCGATCATGCGATACAGGATGTTATAGCGCGGCTGATCGCACTCGAAGCGGGCCAGCCCGTGCAGCCGGCTTGTCCAGAGCGCGTCGGCGAGTTGCCAGGCCGGGTAGTTGGAGCAACCGACGTAGCGCGCCTTGCCGTCGCGCACCAGATCGTCGAGGGCGCGCAGCGTCTCCTCGATAGGGGTCTCGTCGTCCGGCGAGTGCAGCTGGTAGAGGTCGATGTAGTCGGTCCGCAGCCGGCGCAGGCTGGCCTCACAGGCGGCGATGATATGCTTGCGGCCGAGCCCTTCGTCGTTCGGGAGAGGTCCCATGGCCCCACGGCACTTGGTGGCCAGCACGATGCGGTCGCGCGCCCGGCGCTCGCGCAGCCAGTTGCCCACGATCTCCTCGCTCCGGCCAACGGTGGTGTAGTCGCCGCCCAACGGGTAGACGTCGGCCGTATCGAAGAAATCGACGCCTCCCTGGTCGGCGACGTCCATAATGGCGAACGACGTCGCCTCGTCGGCCTGGTTGCCAAAGGTCATCGTGCCCAGGCAGACCTCGCTCACGCGCAGGCCGGTGCGTCCCATCCGTTTGATCTTCAAGGGTTCTCCTTTGGTCTAATCGAACTCGGTCGGGAGCCCGGGGTCGCGCTGGAGGGCAAAGAGGCGGGCGATCTGGGCCGGGGTGACCCGGCCCAGCGATAGCGCGGGGAGAGCATTCGCGCGGAAAAAGTCGACCCCATCGGTCTCATTGCTGTGGGCCGGCGCGCCGCCGATCAGGTCGCACGCGAAGAACAGCTTGTAGACGGGATAGGCCAGGGGCGGATGCCCGTGCAGATCGCGGTCGTAGACGGCTAGCAGGCGCGCGGCCCTGGTCTGGTAGCCGGACTCCTCGACGACCTCGCGCGTCACGGCGACGCTGGGCGGCTCTCCCGGATCGGCCCACCCGCCGGGCAGCGTCCACAGTCCGTCGCTCCGTTCGCGCACCAACAAGATGGCATCGTCCTGAAAAACAGCCGCGCGGACATCCACTTTCGGCGTGCTATGGCCGGCTTCCCAGCCCAGCAGGTCGCGTACGCGCGTCACGTCGAGGCCGCCCTGTGCCGCGAGTATCTCGGCCGCGACGCGGCGCACCTCCGTGTACCGCTCGACATCGAAGGGGTCTTTGGCATAGGTCAGACCGTTCTGGGCAATGGCCTGCAGGTCGCGCGCCCAGATGAGCCAGTTAGGCAAGGAACTCCCATCGCCGGATGACACTGCCGCTGTCTCCTTGCTGCGTACAGAGGGCGTCTCCTCCCCTCACAGCCGCGGGAGAGGGAAGGAGGGTGAGGGCCACTAGTGGGTCACGCTACAAATAAGCCGGGAATGCTTTGCCAGCCTGTCGAGAGTGATTGGGCTTCCAGGAATGCCGCATTAAATGCAACATGACCCACTAGCGCTCGCGCTTGATCTCGTAGAGGTAGGGCTGCTTGAGTATCCACTCCATGTGCAACCACAGCTCGTCGGCCGCCGGGCCCTGCGGCACGTCGTCGACCACCGGCCCATAGAAGCCAATCTGCTGTCCCTCCAGCACCAACCAGGGCACGCCAAAAGCGGCATAGGTGTCCCGCGCCTCGGCATGCTCGGCCAGCACCTGCTCCAGTGTCGTGGGATCGTCCAGGGCTTGCTGGAGCAGGCCCGCGTCGAATCCCGCCTCCTGGAGCGCGCCCGTCACCACCCGCCTGATGGAGGCCTCGTCGCGCATGCCCGCGTGCTCGTCGTGGATAGCCTTGCCGAGGGCTAGATAGAGGCGATTCACCGCCTCGTTGCCGCCCTGGCGGCGCACCAGCGCCTCCACGCGCAACGGCGCGTTGGTCATGGGATCGCGGCCGTTGGCCTCGGCCAGACTGAAGAACTTCCACTCCACGTTCAGCGGGCGCGCCTGCTGCACCTGCCGGATCCACTGCGAGGTGCGCCAGGCCCAGGGGCACAGCGGGTCGAAATAGAAGGTCAAATCGCGGGATGTCATCTCGGTCGCCGTCATGTCGTACACCTTCCGACGGGGGCCAACCGACGGGCAAGGGCATTCAGCCGTGAGCCGTCAGCCAGCGCATCGTCAACTCATGCCGCTACAAGGCGGCCGTAACCGGCCGCGCTTACTTTAGTATAGCGGTAAACGCAACGTCTGATGAGGGGTCTTCCGGCTGCATCGATGAGGCTACTCGTAGATACGGGCTGTCAATAAGATGTCGCCGATGATTCTCCATGTTGGCTGATCGGGTAGCGACAGGCCATGATTTTTGAAACGTTGGTGGATGCTGGCGGCAACAGCCTCCAGGGCCTCGAGATATGATTCAAGCGATAGGTTCTCCCAGGACGCTGGATGGTCCCGTAGATCGGCCTGTAGCGCGTGCACGAAGCGCACAAAATCCTCGCGTGTCTCGATCTCTTCTTGCTGCTCAGACAACGCCACGAGTGAATGGTCGGCCCCACTATCGCGGCCCCACTGCCCTCGGCTGTCCCCCACCGCTGGAGTTTCGTCCGAGACCTGTCGGGCGTAGTTGGCCAGCGAGCGCTGGTACCGGGGCAAGTGCGGCGCCAGCGCGGTGAGCGCGAGTGAGACCGCCTCCCGCTCCCGCCCGGTGTCCACGAGGGCTAGCGCCAGGAAGGCCCGTACCGCGTCGTCCAGGTGGTCGGACTCGGCGTCCAACTCGGCCATGAGCAGCGCGACGCTTGCCTCCGGCTGGCCGAGATTCCGCAACGAACTGGCAAGCTGGATCACCGCGCGGCGTCGGCGCTCACCGGTCAGTCCGAGGTCGAGTGCCTGCCGGTACAGCGGGACGGCGAGGTCTGAGTGGCCGGTCGAATCCAGCGAGGCCGCCCGCTCGAAGATCCCGATGCTGCTGTCCGGGGGCAACTCGGCAGCGAGGTTCTCGATCAGGGCCAGGAACTCCTCCTCGCTTCGCTGGTCGGCCGACGCCCAAGCGTCTGATACCCGCTGCTCCCAGTTCATCGGATCGGCGATGACGTCGTCCGTCCAACCAGCATCCATAGTCCCTCCTACCATCACGGCCAGCGGTGTGCTACGGGCCGGTGCTGCCGAAGCCGCCGCGCGTGGGCGTGTCCATGCTGTCGACTTCCAGCCACGCGGCGCGGTCGATGCGCACGAAGACGGCCTGGGCGATGCGCTCACCGCGCGCCACGGTGACGGGCGCTGAAGTGAAGTTGTAGACCTGCACGTGGATCTCATCCTCGGGACCACAATAGTCCTGATCGATCACGCCGATGCCGTGCGGCACGGAGAGACCCTTGCGCCGCGGGGTCGAGGAGCGCGCCGCCACCAGCAGCATATAGCCCGGCGGCGTGGCCACGACGACGTTGGCCGGCAGCAGCGCGATCTCGCCCGGCTCAATCGTCCGATCCACGCGGCACAATAGGTCGAAACCGGCCGCTCCCACGCTATGATAGGCCGGCAACGGCAAATCTTTATCGACGCGCGCGATGCGAACCTGGAATGGTCCTGGGCCTACCGTGTCCGTGCTGGCGGAGGAGCCATCCATGGCCTGAGTGGCGTCGATCCGGTCGTTGTCCATGCCAGATTAGCCCGGATCGCCCGGCAGCCAGAGGCCACTGGGACGCGGGGGACCCGTTGGCCGCTCGGGCGAGGATGGCCTGCTTTGCCCCGGCGTCCAGATGGCGGAGTCGATGGGCTCGGCCAACTCGCGCCGCACCGCCTGGTTGGCGCGGACGACATCGACGACGAAATCGAAGTAGGCGCGGGGATTCTCGGGGACGTGCCAGTTGCGGATAGAGTCGATCACGCGGCGCAGGCAGCCGACGATCTCGGCGCGGGAGAGCAGGCTGTCGCGGCTCAGCGACAACTGCACGTTGCGGTAGACGGCGTCGGCCATCGCGTCGGTATCGGGACTACCGGCGCGGCGCTCCGTGTCGCCCTCAACGCGCGCGATCACCACGCGCAGGGCACGGTCGGCCTCGGCGTCGACGGGCAGGCCCTCGCGCGCGTCGTACACCTCGACGAGACCGGACTCGATGGCGAAGAGCATTGGCTCGTACGCCGCCTCATCGCCCGTGACGTCGACCGGCTCGATGCGCTCGCGCGTCGTCTCCACCGGCATCTCGGCGGCACGCCGCTGCAACGCGGCGAACTGCGCCCGCCGCCGCTCCTCGCGCCCCGCATCCTTGGTCTTCTGTTTACCTTTACTCATATCCCTATAGGAATTGTATGCACTAAAGGACATAAAACGACAGATGCTTCAACTAATTCACGGGAGGTTTAGCTGCTCCACAGCGATTACAAGCGAGTCTGTCTAACCCATTCTACGCTAGTTCGCCCACTGAAGACAGCTCAAGACAGCTCAAACCAGCACGTTGCATCCTGCGACGACAACTCGTGCTGTGTGTTTGCCGCATGTGCGCGTTACTCCCAGCCGAGGTCATTCCCTGTAGGTGTAGCCACGCAGCTTGTGAGGCTCAATCGGTCTTCCAGCCATCCTAGTTTGATAATCGATAGGGATAGCGCACCACTCAAGGGTGTTGGCCCAATCGCCATTCCAGCCATGCTCAAAGGATGAAACAAGGGCGCGAATAAAGTAATCGAAATCTTCATCGATCATGTGTGACTGTAAATCCAAACCTCCCGTGTCAAATCTTATATACGGCGTCGTATCGGATGGCAGATACTGCTTGTGGAGAACGTCAAACATCCTCAACCATTCATCGTACGTTTTGGCACAGTCCCACGGCAACTTCTCGAAAAACCGCGCCCGACGATCACGCGCTCGTTGTGCCGCCGCTGTGAGAGGCGTGGACAGAACCTCTTTAACAAACTCAGCGTAGATGTCTTTCCCATCGATAAAGTCGACTAATTCGGTCCACCGCTCAACGCCGATGTCCTCCAAATTAAAGATGCTGCACCAGAGTACGGGCACGATCCAGTTACACTCGGCAATAGCTTCCCATCCTGGTATGCGCTGGCCTTCAGAATCATAAAGAGGACCGCCCGTTGGCGTCAGAATTAAGTACCCTCTCTGCGCCACTCGCAACCTCCATCCAACTGTCCTTGCCTGTTCGCGGCCGCTATAACTCGGACAGGCGCTGATGTACCATCGTCTCCAGGATCGCCTGGCGCGTTGGAGCAAGCGATAGGATCAAGATACCGCAGCCCACTCTTTCCGGTATTATACCTTGGAGAAAGCTGCTGCGCGTCGAGCTTTGCTGTATGTGGTCCTACGTGGCGTAGGCGCGGAGTTGGCGGGACTGGGCGGGACGGCGCAGCTTCTGCATGGCGCGCGCCTCGATCTGGCGCGCGCGCTCGCGGCTGATGCTGAAGCGCGCGCCGATCTCGTCGAGCGAGCGCGCGCGGCCGTCGGGGACCATCCCGTAGCGCAGGCGAATCACCTCCTGCTCGCGGCCGGTCAGGCTGGACAGCGCGCGTTCCAGGTCCCCGCGCAGCATGCTTTGGGCCACGGACGCGCCGATGTCCGGCGTGCTCTCGTCCTCCACGAACTCGGAGAGCGTCGAGGAGTCCTCGTCGTCGCCGACCGGCGTCTCCAGCGACGTGACGTCCTGGCCCGCCAGCAGATCGGCGCTGAGCCGCTCCTCGCTGACGCCGACGCGGCGCGCCAACTCGTATTGCGTGGGCTCGCGGCCCATCTCGGTCGTCAACTCGCGGCGCGCGCGCGCCACCAGATTCAGGCGCTGCTGCACGTGCACCGGCAGGCGCACCGCGCGCGATTGCGTCGAGATGCCGCGCAGCACCGATTGGCGGATCCACCAGATGGCATAGGTGGAGAAGCGGTAGCCCAACGACGGGTCAAACAGCTCGGTCGCGCGCATCAAGCCGAAGTTCCCCTCCTGCACCAGGTCAAGCAGCGGCATGCCGCGGCCCATGTACTTCTTGGCCACGCTGACCACCAGGCGCAGATTGGCCTCGGTCAGTCGGGCGCGGGCGCGGCGCGCCTGGTGCACCAGTGTACCGTCGACGGACCACCCCTGCAGCGCGTCGCGCGCCGCGTCCTCATCGACGCCGATCAGGGCCGCAAGGCGGGTCGCCAGCGTGGCCAGACTGCTCTCCTGGCTCTGGATCGTCTCGAACAGGCCGTCCGCCTCGCTGCGGCCCAGGCCCAGCAGGCGCGCCGCCCAGTGCGCCGCCACGTGTTCTTGATAGGGTTGCCCGTCGACCAGCGGCAGCGCGACGGCCTCCGTCTCGCCCTCCTCGCCCGTCCCGAGCTCGCGCACCTGGAAGGTCACGTGGCGGCGAAAATCCTGCAGCACCTGATCGGCGTCGGCGTCCAGGCCGCCGATGGCGGCCAGCGTCCCCAACGCGGCAATCACCGCGTCGTCGGCGGCGGCGACGGCGCGGATCAGGCTCTCGAAACCGCCGCGCCAGTTGTCTCGCGCGCGGAGGGTCGCGTCGATCATCCCGCTCACGGCCAGCACGTCCCCGTCATCGCGGGACCGCCGCTGCAACAGGACGCGAAACAGGTCGGCCAGCGCGGCCGGTTGCAGGCCCAGCAGCGGGGCCCAGGCCGCCGCCGTCCCGTCGATCAACTCCGGCTGGCGCTGGAGGAGCAGCCAGCGGACGCGCGCATGGAGCGAACGCAAGGCGCGTGTAATCTCCATGTTGCCGCGATGCAGGTCACTGCCCAGCGCGCGCTCCTGCTCTTCATTGAGGAGCGGGACGCGCCCTATCTCGCGCAGGTAGGTGCGGACGGCATCGTCGACCGGGACGGAGGTCTCGATGGCCTCGGTCGTCTCCAGGGTTTGGGCCGGGGGCCCTTTCTCCCCGACGTTGCCGGCCCCCTCGGTGTGTGTCGTATGCTCCGCGATCCCGGTCCCGCTAGTATTCCGCCGTGGGTCCATTGCACACCTCTTTTTTCCTTTCGCCCTGGTCAATCCCAGCACGGACGTCTTGTGCACAGTTTGCCATATCGCGGCGGCTCGTGCCTACAACCCAATGGAGGTGGAATATCCCCCGGATAGGTGGTATCTGGCCATGCGAACGCTGGTGAGGGCCACATACAAATGGCGCCGGAGGGAGGCGACGACGTACACTACAAGGTATGAGAGACGAGCGCCACGGGGAGACAGGACCGGACATGCCGCCGCGATTCCTGGTCGACGAGAACGCGGCGCGGCTGGTGCGCTGGTTGCGGCTGATGGGCTACGACGCGACGTTCCTCAGCGGTGTCGACGACGCGACGGTGGTCGCGCGCGCCCGCCAAGAGTCGCGCATCCTGCTGACGCGCGACCACGGCATCATGGCGCGTCGTCCCGTCGCCGCCGGCGAGGTCCGGACCCTCCTGCTGCGGTCCGACGACACGTGGACACAACTGGAGCAGGTGGTGGGGGCGTGTGGCCTGGACCCGCGACGGGCGTCGTTCACGCGCTGCGTCGCCTGTAACGGCCCGCTGACCCTCGTCCCGGCCGCGGAGGCGCGCCCGTTTGTGCCGTCCTTCGTCGCGGACCGCTACGCGGAGTTCATGCACTGTGCGCACTGCGGCCGCTACTACTGGCCCGGCACGCACTGGCAGCGCGTAACCGACCGCCTGGACAGCCTC
>JAABUQ010004021.1_pt1 | contig 25805 bp, 25 predicted proteins | sample 5560001 | NCBI WGS metagenome assembly JAABUQ01 (sample SAMN10711888, study PRJNA513371) | rock metagenome | isolation source: Antarctica rocks | place: Antarctica: Victoria Land, Finger Mt nord | collected 2015-12-18
GCCTCCTTCTGCCCCTCATTCAGCCTGACAACAGGAAACCCCCCCGCACCCGCTGGGGGGTCAATAAACCCAATCTCAACCATGTAGGCTAGATACGCCGCTACCGTCTCCGTCGTTATACGAGGTAGCGCCGGCTCTTCGGATATTTTCTCGGCATTGGGGTCACTCGCCATGCGGGTTTCACGGTCGAGGAGGAGGACAGCCTGCGCGTTTGTGTCGTCCAGGGGCACGCTGTTGGTTGAGGCGGGCAGATCGGCTGTTACCCAGTCGAATAGGGGGAGAAGGGCGTGTGGTTCGGAGTGTTGGGGGACGGAGACGTAGGTCTCGAGCGCGGCGCGCCATTGGGAGTAGGGGACTTTGGGGGCGGTGTAGCCGTGTGAGGAGAGTGTGGCGAGGAAGGCGTTGAAGGGGAAGGGGGGGTGGGGGGTTGTGTGTAGGATTCGGACTGTGTTCTCGTCGGATGCTGTTGTGGGGGAGAGGGGAGCGTGGAGCGTGGCTGCTGCGACGAGGTTGGCGCAGTAGGAGACTGGGACTAGGTTTATGGTGTTGGCGCCCATGTCTGGGGTGCAGGAGAGTTGGATGGAGCCTTTGAGCATGCGTAGGAGGAAGTCGTCGGTTGGGCCGACGCCGTTGATGGGATCGCCGGTGATGTAGCCGGGGCGTATGATTGAGCCACGGAGACCCCGTGTGCAGGCTTCGCGGATGAGGTATTCAGAGACGTATTTTGTTTGGCCGTAGCCTGTTGTGAGGCCGGTGCGCGAGGATGTTAAGGGGGAGGATTCGGGGAGGGGGGAGTTTAGAGTGGTGTAGGCGGCAGTGTCGAGGACGGAGGTGGAGGATATGTAGGTCAGGAATTTGGGGCGGCCGTGGGAGCAGAGGGAGAGGCAGGTGAGGGTTGAGAGGGTGTTGGCTGGTTTGAGGGTGCTGTAAGTGTGGATCCAGTGGACTCTGTTCGAGTATTAGTGCTTTTGTGTATTGAAAGAGAGGGTGAGGAGATGGATGGAAAGGGAGAAGATACCTTGCGCCGTTGTGTATGATCGCGTCGATCGTGTTCTCAAGCATATACCACACATCTTGGGAGAGGCCGAAATGCTCTTCGGAGAGATCGCCAGGGATGCATTTTATGCGAGGTCTCCAGGCGTCAGACCAGGCGGAGTAAGCGGTGCATGTCTCGATCACGCGGTCGAGGGCAGCGGAAGCGGATTTGGCACGAACAAGGGCAATTAATCTAATGTCGAGGGTGCGGCTGAAGAGATTTGAAAGGACATTAGCGCCAAGGAAACCTGTAACGCCAGTGATGAAGATGGTTTGAACATGGCTTGAGCTGGAGGGAAACGCTACGGGGAGATGTTTGGCTTTTAGCAATTCACCATCGAGAGCGTATTCCATTTCTAGAGGGGTGCTTTCTGCCTTATCGCCGGTTTTGAGCTCGGAAGCTGCGTCGATCACAGCGGCGAAGTCTCGAAGGGTAGGATTTTGAAATAGGGTGTTCATCGAGGGGGATATTCCCATCTGTTGACGAATGTCGAAGAGTATTTCCTGGCCTTTCATGGAGTGGCCACCCAAGTCCACGAAGCGGTCGTCGAGGTCTATTGCATCGGCTGATATTCCTCTGATTCGGGACGCCCAGATCTCGCCCACGGCTTTTTCGGTCGGCGAGAAAGACGTTCGGGCCATTTTCATGGCGGAATTGGCTGTTGCGAGCTCGGCTGCGTCTGGATAGGGGAGCATTCGTTTGTCAATTTTGAAGTTTGGAGTCAGTGGGAATTTGCGCAAGGGTATAATAAAGCTGGGTATAGCGTAGGCAGGGAGCTTTCTCCTCAATGATGCTCGAGCGTCTTCTCTGAGTAGTTGGAAGCGTTTCAGCATTCCGATCATGGTGTCGTCCTCCGTGTCATGAGGTAGCCCCTTTTCTTGTAGCCAAACAGTCCACTTCTGCATGTCTGGCACTATCCATGAGCACAGCGTAGGCTCCTCGTCTTTGTCTCTTCTGACCAAAGTTACATTCTCCTGGACCAGAGGGTGGTGCGAAAGATGTGTATCAATCTCACCGAGCTCGATTCGGAATCCACGTATCTTGACTTGGCTGTCTGCACGCCCGGTACACTCCACGTTGCCATCCTCACTGTAGAAGCCAAGGTCTCCACTTTTGTATAGTCGGTCCCGAGGTCCTCGCCAGAAATCACGCCAAGGCTCTTTGTGACCGCGCAAGTCAAAATCCTCCTTCTCTGCCTGCATCCATACATCTGGGTTCTTAAGGAAGAAATTGGGAATGAACTTCTCCTTGTTGAGTTCATCGGACCCAAGATAGCCTTCCGCGAGACCACCAGCCCTGCAATAGATTTCTCCAACTTCTTTCAGACCACAGAGCCGTGGTGTGCCTTTTTCCAGAGACGCGCGATCAACGACAAGTAACTGTACATCTTTCATTCCCTGCCCAGCGGGTATGGTGTCACCCATCTTTTCAAGGTAGTTCGGATTCTCGGTTCTAGAAGGCAACTCGTAGTAACTTACAGCCCGCTGGGTTTCGGTCGTCCCAAACATGTTGACGATCCTCACGTTTGGCGCCAGCGCCTGAAGCAAACGACAATCTCTTTTGATGAGTACGTCGCCAACGAAGAACGCGTGATGTAGTGCAAGAAACTCCGCTGTGGCACCACCAACAAGGATCTGTCCCATTGCTGGGGTCAAGTGGGTCACTGTTGCGCCGTGCATTCGCATCCATTCTGCCAGTCTCTGGTGTTGGATGTCTTCCTTAGCTGGGACCAGGAGTGTTGCGCCGAGGAAGATTGGAGTGAATATGTCTCTTTGTATGGGGTCATGAGCTATTCCTGAGAGCATCGTAAATTTGTCTCTTTCCGAGAGGTTGAACCTCTCAGCCATCCATGGGGTGTAGTAATTCAAAGAGAAATGTCTTCCCTTGACACCTTTAGGCCTACCTTCGCTACCAGAGGTAAAGCTCAGAGTAGGTGTCGAGTCAGGTCCCACAATAATATCTGGATTTTTACTCTTCAGCGCCTGGTGCTCTTGGAATACATCCTTGCGATCATGACCTTGGATGCCTCCTCTCAGTGTCCCATCGTCAAGTAGTGCCAATGCAGGCACTTCAGCCTTCAGGTCAAGGTTCTCTCTTATCCATATCCTCACTTGGTCCGAAAGCTTTCCCTCTTCTTGTGACGCTTTTTCGATCACTATTAAGCCTGTAGGACGAGCAACATCAAGATAAATGCATTGCCGATCAGGCGGATAGGCAGGATCAACAACAGAAAAGGTAGCACCAGCCTTTAGGACTCCCATAATGGATACCACAAGATCAACACCTCGATACGCATAGATCATCACCACTTTTCCTCTTTCTACACCATGGTGGATGAGATAATGACAAAGAACATTTGAAGCCTCACTGATCTGCTGGTACGTGAATATTCGCTGTGGGCTAGTCTTTGATGCTGTCTCAATTACGAATGGACGTTCTGGATGTCTCTGCGCGTTGGCATTCAGGTAGTCGTGAATAGATCCTTGGAAGTCGCTCCAATGCAAATCTGATGTAGGATCTGGAAGATTTGATGTGGCCATGATGGAGATTATAAATAGTAGATAGAATAAGTGAGAGGTCTTCAGGAATTGGGTTAACGCAAGCTAGTAATGAGGAATGGCACAGGTCTAGGTCTCAAGAACGACAGAAAACGGGCGGTAACGCGTGATTCATTGCATCGAGAATATCTGAATTTTTCATGTCCGGGATCTCGTTAAACGAGCCGCTCTTTGACGCGCACCTCGGTAGTCAAACATGTTCCTTCCAGCCATCATTGGCTTCATCCGCTGACACCTAATGACTGGCCACGACAGTGACTTATCCCCTTAGGCTAATTGCAAAAATTAACGGCCTCTAGCAAAAATGCCCCTTCTTGATCTCCTTCTCACCCATTTCATCAGAAAGATACCCGGCTAGTAGGCATCTGGAACCTTCCCAATGCCTCTTCAAGGCAAATTTTCCTTGATGGGCATGAAGCCCCAAGCATTGATAATGTCCAGGCCGTGGCTTTGAAGTCATAACTTCGGTCCTTCATGACTGCCCAGTTCCTGAGTACTGCTTGTATAATTTGATGCGCCAGGTCCATTATTCACTCCTTCGTAGCCGTTTCTTTGATCGAACTTTCCTAGTCGTTGCTTCGTTTTCGTTCTCTTCGGACTCAAAGAGCTCCTGGATCATGCTGTTGAAGTCTACGTTTTGAGGCAAGAGCAAGGCAATGGCTGTATCTTCCACTGCTGAGGAGTTTGGTGATTTATAAGATATTGATGGTCGGAGAGCTTTTGCAAATTTAGGTTGAAACATCTCTTCCTCGGCCTCCCTCGCCTTCCTAAGCATCTCCCCAAGCCGGGAGTTGTGGAAATCAGAGACTGGCACGCCAGCCTCGTCGAAATCTTTTGCCTCTTCCATAGCTGCTGAGAAGTTGAAATGTTTAGGTCGATGCGTCCAGACAGCTAGACGCGAATGTAGGTTTTGAAGATTCTCTCTGTCTTCCTTTTGATTATCGATCTTCATCTTATTCTCGTAAGCTTTCTTTGTCCGGACTTTCTTTGCCTTTGGCTGATCGTCAGCAGAGCTGGGGCTGTCGTTGGAAGCAATTGTCAAGCGACGCTTCTCTCTTCCTTTGGAAGTGTTGCTGAATCCTTTTGGACGAACATCCTCGTCTTTCGTGTCCGGCATCTTGAAGCATTTGTCAACTCACACGATTGGAGGCCTTGAAAATTATCAGAAAGTGCTCGTTGGCGGAGTGTGCTTAAGAACTGCTGGGAGTTCAATTTCCCAGCTAGGCCACCTGTCGAGAGAGTGAGGTGTCTTCTTGAGATCTCGAAGGATTTAGTGGCTTGGAGACTGCTGGTGTTGCTGTATGAGGAAAATTCCATCAGCACCTCAAGATAATTCAAGAGGTCAAGTAGGTCTGTTCCTCGAGCCAGCAAAGCAGAAAAGTGATGTCCTTGAGTTGAAGGTAAGACGCTTGGTGAATCTTTGAGCACTGTTGCTGTGTTCCAGCAGATTGTGCAGCCTCCTAGGCTTCGAAGGCGAGACTCTTTGAGGTGAGAACTGTGATCTGCAAAGGCAATACAGCGTGTGTTGGGCAAAGGATTGAGGGCACTATAGAATAAACACAGTGGCGAGCTTGAACACGCGCTAATAAAAATCGCAGTTTTGAGATTGTTCCCTGCAGCTGACACACGGTGGTCCCTGTGAATCTTTCAACGCTCATTCACATTTGGAGGCAGGGCTTCTCGCCGGGATAAAACTCTAAGCATAGAGGTTCGATCCCATCACCCAGGATGTTGGGTTGATCGTACATGAATGGTTGTTGGGAGTCTGCCTACAAGACTAGGAATTTCTAAGAACAGGATGTATGAGCAAAGCCGGCTTCTACTTCGTTAATGCAGAGGATGGCTCTATTCGCAAACTAACAAAGCAAGATTCACGACCTAAAAAGACAGAGACGCTTCAATGAAATGCTTGAGATGAGAATCGCCTCTCTCCGGAGACCTGGGAAGGCAGTAACGCCGATATGCGGATCGTTGATACTAGCGTTGATTGCATACGATACACCCCCTCCTCGACGAGAGTGGTATTGTCAGTCTGTTCCCCCAGTGTTGCAAGCGCTTCTGGATAAGAAGACGGAAGAGCATTTTCCGGGTCCAGGCAACATACTGATGGGAATTTGTGGCCGCACTCCCGGCCCGATCGCCGTATATCGTTGTGGAGGCATTTTATTCTCAGCTTCGGGCCTGGATTCCGCTCTACTATCGTCGAAGCCATCTACCCCAAACAGTGTTGGAAGCTAAGAGCCAGAACATGGAGCTACTTCGTAGGCAAAGCCCAAAAGTGAGGGCTGCGAATTTCAAAAATCCATCGAATCCACCGGACTCGGCGATAACAAGAAGAGGCAATACGAATTGAAGCCCATGAATTCGCCTAATTTAGGCAAAATTCTGCCTCTTTTCACGCTATAAATCAAGTGTTTGCTTCTGCACTTGATTCAGACTTTCTTCTCAGATCTGCATCCAGCCGGTGCAAACGACTCAGCACGCAAAAGTCGCCAGCTACTACCTGCCTTTTTCGAGACTTTAAGGATTCTAGACTGCCCATTGAAAATGTCATCCCACAAAAACCCAAGCCCAAAAGGCTCCCTCCCGCTGCCAATCTCCCCATTTCAGGAGACCACTCTCATGTACGAAGCTTTACTACGGCAGAACAAGATGGACATGGGCGCCCAGCAAGCAAAAATCCAAGCTATATCGGCAATGCTCGACATTCAAGGTGCTGCAGCCTCCGAGAACACACGACGCAAGCTTTTCAAGACCTTGACTGCGGTTAAAAAGCTTGTGGTCGCCCATGAGACTATCTTAGACATCCACAATGCAGTCATCTCGCTGGCCACAGAATTACTGAGAAGGTGCCCTGGAAATGATGAGGGCGATACCATTGAGCCTGTGGAAGCAACTGAGGTGTTGGACGCTTTGTGCGATTCCCATTGGGATCTCGAGGACGCGTTCGACAGGATCATGCTTTCAACAAATAATAGGAGCATGTGGTACCGCAATTATCTTTCGGCAAAGATGAATGAAAGTGCTCAGATGATTCACATGACACGCACTAAGCTCTCTCAGTTGCAGGAAGATGACGTCGAGGTGAAGATTGAGAAGTAGGCATCAAGGGGTTGGGCGAAGTCAGTAAAGGTCAAAATCTACGGAGTAAAGATTGCGCCTCGTCGACGTTGACCAAGTGAATACCGAAAAATCTTCCTGGGCGTCCTGTGTCTGTTTGTAAAGGCCTTGACTCACCTGTTAGGCACTCAGGCTCACAAATCCCTACCTTACGATCTTGGCTTAAAGATAGTGCAAACTGCTAGCAGAGCCACGACCAGAAATGAAAGCTGAGGTTCGGCACCATCCCTCTTCTTGTCGACTCCACTGTTGCTACTACATGACTAAGAAGTTTTGCGACGATCTTGTCACAATATTTGCACATCCCACAGCACCTTGCCCCAAGTCACGTTCATCTGATCATGTCCTCTGCGATTTCCTCTCCATATGCGCAGAGTCACGTCCATGTAATACGAAGACGGCTATATTTGGTGAAACAACATCTGCTAGGCCTTTTCAACGTTGAATGCATAGGTAAAACATATTCCAACAACCTAAGCTCAACTGAAAACAAGTGATGGAGTCATGATTATTCTCTTTTTTCCTTCAATTCTGTAAAGCCAACACACAGAGAATAGTATTTCCCCAACGCCATACATCTGAGAAGAGAATCGCGCAATAAAGATGTTCCTCAGGAAAGGGAGCTTTATAAGTATAATGGAATCCACCTCCCTACGATTACCAGGTGATGACGACCGTGTTCTCTTCGCTCGTAAGCTCACATGGCGAAGCTCATAGCGAAAATCTGTCAGCAGCATCACAAGAAAAGCAATCGAGGCGCAAATTAGGCCAAAAAAAATTGGAAAATTGCCTAAACAATCTGGTGGCCACCCTAGGTCCACTACATTGTTCCTACCCGAGCATATTACAATGTGTTTGGCTCCGGTAAAAACCAGGAGTACCGATTTTTGCCTTTGCTTTGGTCAAGCCAGACTGCCACACTATGTATGACATTAAGCGGAGCCCTTTTGCATCATCAAACTTAGAGATCACATTCTTGTTTCAACTTCAAGGTTTGTCAATCATTTATATAATAATGCACCTGCCCCTTTCCAGCCCCTCTCTCTAGCTATACAGCGAGCTTCTTCTTGACATTCTGATATTTATGCTTGCTAGAGTTACCGTAGACTAAACTCAATCCGAAGCCATTTACAATGCACCTGTTGATGTTAACCGCGGAAAAAAATCCAATGATGACTAGTTCAATCGTTCCGACCTGTTCACTCGAAATTGTCTACCCAGACCCGGCGGTCTCCCATCGTGCTTGATGCTCTGAAGCTTCCTCCATGTGGTGTCACTGTGAAGTATTCCTTCTTCATTGCATGTCCCTCCACTTCGGAAGGTTTGCTGCGGAATTGTGAAACGTCGACTTATTGTCAAAAGTCTATGCAGCAGTAGCTTCGCCTTCGCTTTCTCAACAGAGCACAAGTAGCCGGTAATGTTTTGATGCTGCTTCTCTTGATCATCCCCCTCACTGGTTTAGGGCCATGTAGGCATTTTGCATATATTTTGAAGATAGTGAGGATGTCTGAGAAATGATGGCTCAAAGCTGTGAATGCTTGGCACTTTCTGTAAGCTACAAATCTGGAGGACGCTCTCCGGACAAAGATTTTCACTCATCCATTCACAAAGCACTGGTAACCTTGACGCCTTTTCACCAGAGGAGTGTTGTCAGCAGCAAACATAAAGTGCGAAGGGAGTCAACCTTGCTGAAAGACGAAACGCTCGAAGAGGTTATAAGTGACGGTTGTAGGTGAAGAATTATGTGCTTTTGCATACTTCTTTCGCGCTCCGATGTTTAATACGACGGTCAATCGCAGACTAGAATCTCTTTGTTCTGGGAAGTGAAGCGCTCGGCAACACCGTTAATGACTTATTAGCAGCGTCACTACTCCAGTGACTGTTTATGGCCGGTATAGATATATATTCCCGTTACGGATTCCGTCACGGATGCCGCCAATGGACGCTGTATAGGCCTTTGGTGACGGAGATGTATAAAGGGAGAGCGTCACAGTTTCTGGGGACGTCACTCCTTTGCTACTTCTTTAACAGATCACAGGCCACAACACTCGTCCACTATTGTGCTTATATTTTCGGGCTCCTCTCGACTTTTTCTCTTTTTCTACCGTAGGCTACTGTCCTTCAGAATGATCTTCAGAGTTCTTTCTTACTTGAACATATTGGTTCTTGATATCTTCCGTTGCTTGACATAGTTGCGACATTGATATCGATCCAGAGGACAATACAAGTACAAGTACAAGTATAACACTTGTGGCGTTCAACATTGCCCAAGCAGAATGAATCTTCTCGGAGTGGACCTTACAGTAAAGAGGACTGAAAGAGGTACCGAAGATGGAAGAGGGTCGGCGGGAGGTCATGGAAGGGGAGGTCAAGGTACGTCGACAACGTTGATCTTCCAACAAATATCGTGCATGAGAGCTAATCTGCTTCTCCAAATTAGGACGTGGTCAGGCACACATCCCGCCAGCGTCAGACCTGCTACATCCAGGGAGAGGAACCGAACTTTCGTTCATCGCGCAAGTCGATGAAGCTCTGACTCGCGCAGAGAACGGGCAAGATAGGGAATTGGAACGGGCAATAACAAGGCACCTGACAACGTTGCCGAGGAATCCGACTCTGGCTCGCATCGCTGGAACTGCTGGACAACGACCACCGTTCTTAGTCCGCACCATCACCCATTTCCTGCAGACTCTCTCTACGCGGAGGCCGGACGTGCAAACAGCTGCACTTGTATTTGCCAACGCGGACTGGAACGAGGACGTAGCTCGACAGGCTTATCACCAGCAGTACTGGACTGGGCTAGTTCAGGAAGGCCAAGATGCGATGCTCCTTGCGTTCGAAGGAGGTGATGACGAGTTGCAACAGGCAGTACAAGAGCACAGTGACTTTCTTCCAGACAAGAGAGACATCCCAGAAGATTCCGTTGAAGAAAGAGACAAGGCCACGGAAGAGGATACTGGGGAAGACGAGGAGGGCAGCGAAGTCATCGCCCCTGACCCAACCGATCTTCTAATCGCACGCTTTCTCCATCAATTGGGGAGCCGGCGACCAGCAACAGCTCGTGAAGCAGCGCTCTTCCTCGCACACGCCGACTTCGATCTGGTGCGGGCGCTTGGCAACTACCACGAGTGGAAAGCGGTAGAGGAAAACGAGGATCTAGAGGGGCAAGATTCCTCAGAGGATGGACTGCCCGATATCTGGTCACTCAATCCTCACGTAGATCGCACGAAGAAGGCTGTGAAAGGGCGACCTGACCCAGCCATGTTCACCATCACCATCAATTATCCAGGTCGAGTCACAAAGAAGTCAACGTGGAGCGGGTCCAATAGTATGGACTGGACCGACGAAAAGGGGATACGGGCGCTGAACAAATGGCGCAATCAGATCTTCTTGCGGGCACTTGGAAGGATTCGTGGTCCAGCTCAAAAGTTCGAGCTCGTCGAAAAGAAGTGGTTGATCGAGTATCATGAGAACTTTGCTACAGGCAAGAGGACGCCAGCTGAGAAGGTGGACTGGAGCAAATTAGATTGGGATATGCTCGCGGTGTCGTTCAACAAACGCTTCGAAAACCGCGTCCTTCCAGGACAGACTCAGCCGCGCCAAGGGCGCACGGCGAGGGCCTTGCACAGCGAAGCGCAGAGGATCAAGGAGCTAACCGATTTCACTGGCCAGACCGCGAGGTCCGAAATGGGTAGTGCCACGAGACGTGGAAGACACTATAAGGATCCCGAGGAAGAAGATGAGAAAGGATTTGAGGAAGTGGACGAAGAACAGCAGAGCGGAGACGAAGAGGACAAGACCGATGATGACGAGGAGCATGATGCAGCAGGGAAAGGGATGGAGACAGGAAAAGGGAAGGAGCCGGCAAAGAGAGGAAGGAAGAGGTAAAAACTTGATTTGGCATACTTTCCTCAGCATAAAGATGCCCGATAGTGTGGCCTAGAGGTTCATTGTAATCAGCGTCCAATGATTGATCGCAGAAGCTTTTCAAGATCTTATTCGTACACTGGGACTACTTTGTTGTGGAATCTTGCTCTGAAACCTCTTGCGTTGATGGTTCAGATGCTGGATGGATCCTGATTTCTCCTGTGATAAGCGGCTAGCCACAGACCATTCCCTGTGCTGGCAGCTCTTTTTGTTGCATAAAATCGGCGACGTCTGGAATCTGTCGCCCCGACTTGCCATTTTCCTCCGGCTCGGCAGATTCCGGGACCGTCTCTGCCTTTGGTTTTCGCTTTTCCTTTTTGCTCATGGTCAAACTCCCTTGTTCCAATGCTTCTTTTGCTAGAGGCCGAACGTAAGGCTGGCATACCCACCAAGGTCTTCTACATTCCTTGACGGTCGCTACGGAGCTCTCATCTTCGTTCGACTGCACCGTCTTCTCCTTTGCAACCTCACAGTCGTACTTTGCCGGGTCGGATTCGTAGTCAAGGAGACCATCACGGACAACGTCCTCGACCATATGCAACACCGTCTCGAAAGCAGTCATGTCACCCGCCCGACTCTTGGCCAATGCATCACGTATATTGGTGTGCTTCGTTACAAGCGGTCGCAGAAGACGGAAAAGATGAGCCTGTAAGGCAAGGAGGTTAGGCGAACTAGGCTTGACATACTTTCCATCGCCTTTCTGTCTCTTCTTAGGTGGTTGACTGTCCATCTTCGGGCCTTCATCTGTAGACACCTGACCTCTAGACGTTTGATTGGATTGGTGCGAAAGGGTAAACAGTGGACTACGCTGTGGTGATGGCTGTTCGAGAACGTGCTTGTAGATGATGTCCATATATCTGCGGAACACAGCGTCAACTCTATAGCCACCCTTGCCATGTCGACCCGGCCAGTACTCTCCACCTTTATCGCACGCGGTCGGAGGTTTGGCAAAGATAGTCGGGTCGTGCAGATTCCCTTCAGCACTCATGACGCCGTCAGCACCCGTATCTTCGAGACATTTTTCTATGTCATCATGCCGCAGAATGTTCCCGTTAGCGAAAATGACGGTTTCCGCAGGCAGACGCTCCCGCAAATATTTCAGGACTGACCAGTCTGCAAGGCCTGTATTATGTCCCTTTTGATCTCTTCGTCTACTATGTATCGTGATAAAGCTTGCTCCTGCGGACAGTATCATCTTCGCATAATCAAGAGTCTTCTCTTTTGTCTCCAATATCCGCATTTTGGCAGTAACAGGGATGTCAAGGTGTAGGTGCAGCTTGTTGATAAGCCGATAGATAAGATCCCAGTCCTCTTGCAGGAAAGCGCCATAATTCCCCCTCTTTGCTATACCTTGCGGACAGCCTAAGTTGAGATCCACAGCGTCGCAGTGTGGCTCAACATATTGGGCGGCTTCTAATAGCTCATCAGGGGTGTTGGCGCAGAACTGGACAATCAGGGGCCGGTCGGTCGAAGGATTGCCGTCAAGGTAAGGCTTTGAAGACATTTGATTGCTTGGGGACTCAGGCCGAGTCGCGAGGCCTTCTCTCGTGGGCTGGAAGTGGTGGTCTCGAAATTTAGCCGTTTCGGTGAACAAACGAGAATGTAGCATGGGTGTATAGGCTAACAGGTTCTTTGACGAATCTGGACCCATGTATGATCGAGTAAGCAATCGCCATGCCTTCAATTCAAGGTCAGTCAAGCTCGCAGCTAATCGCTAAGGGAACATCATACGAATTCGGATTGGTCCACCATGGGCGCTAGAATCATCTTGGGGCTTCCTAAACTCTCGTAGAAGGCTCGGCCAGTAAGTTTCCGCCGTTTGGGCGGAGGAGTTGCAATCCCGTGGGCTGCGATAGTGTCATTGGACATGATGTATGTCCTACCTTGCGGAGTACGGGCAAGCCGAACGGCGTGCCTAAAAAGGGTATCCACAGTTGAATGAGCAATTAAGGATCTTCAATGAAAGAGGGATTATCTTCCTCGAGTTCTTCGATGGCAGTGTAGCTGTGGAAGAGGAGAATGCGGCGTCGGAATTTCTACTCCAGGGCATTCCCGCCCCTTTGCTACCCAGCGCTGACTCTCGCGAGGCAAATCTAAAAAAGATTCACTCCAGAGTCCTGTGGACATGGAACTAGGTGCATGTGCTCGTGGGGTAAGACTTCTAACAGCTTATCAATTGGACGAAATTGTCGGCTTGATGTTATTTCTGTACTTTGACCTAGGATTTCATGCAGGTTCCCAGATCTGAGCTTCCGTGTATCTTTCAAATCCACTATACGCAGCAATACTGAAGTATCACGAGCGGAAGCCGGTTTCTGCCTTTGTATCTCAGTGTAGACATCCGACAGTATCCTACCTGCTTTCCATACGTGAGGAACATGTCAGATGCCTCGATCATGGTGAGGCCGGAAAGGCAGAATGGCAACGAGCTCGCGGCACAAGACAGCCGTCCGAAACAAGTCCCCTCAAGAATCGAGAAAAGACAACGTGAAGCGCTCGCTTGCTTACTCTGCCGGGACCGAAAACTGAAATGCGACAAGAAAAGCCCGTGCAACACATGTGTCAAGAGGAAAGACGAGGCATCTTGTGTATACCGTGCTGATCAACGCAACCCGCGCGCTCGCACCGAGGAAAAGTTGAGACATCTAGAAGGCCTTGTAGAGCAGATAATGCATTCTGAGCCTTCTCCGATACCTCAGCAGAACTTATCCTCGCCAATGATAGCGAGCACAGCAGGAGACCCTTTGAGCAATGGCGGAATAGTGATGGAGGCAGTCGACGGAGATGGTCTGATGAATACCCTGGACTACATGGGATCTACTCATTGGTCTGCTGTGCTTGACGGTATCCAGGAACTCAGAAGTTCGATGTACGAGTCAAACACATCCCTAGATGGAGTTCAGGAGCCTTTTGGCAACAGTGCCCAGATTGCAGGCATGCTTTTTGGCCAGTCGAATCCTTGGACCTCGCTGGACCAGATCCTCGAGCACTACTTGCCTACCAGAAAAGAAGTTGACATCTTGATTGCTACTTATTTTAGGGCTGCCGCACTTGCAGCGCCGTATATCCATGCCGGTCGGTTTCAAAAGGAGTACCGCTTGTTCTGGCAAGACCCTATCAACATTTCGCCTTTGTGGATCTCGATGCTGTTTTCAATATGCAGTCTCTCCTCGTCCGTTTATGGTGGACACACAACATGGCTTGCGAGTAACGATGATCATCTTGATAGACGGATCCAGTTCTCGAGTGCAGCTGCCCAATGTCTTGTACTTGGGCGATATCATCTTCCACAACGCTATGGGGTCGAGGCACTCGCACTGTGCACTCAAGGCTTGACTATGGGAAGCCTTGATGCCGTTCGAGAAGTAGGTCCACTATTTTCACTACTGATACGCTTGGCGTTCATGATGGGATATCATCGCGACCCTGATAATTTCCACAATATATCTATTTTTGAAGGTGAAATGCGTCGACGCATGTGGTCCATGTGCATGCAACTCGATCTTCTCGGGTCATTTCAGTCGGGTCTTCCTACTAACGTGCCTTCTGGCTCTTGGGACACGAAACCGCCTTTGAATTTGCTTGATGTGGACATTGAGGACACAACAGAACGACTCCCACCCTCTCGTTCCGCCTCGGATCCTACACCCATGCTCTTCTTTACCACCAAACAGCAGATAATGACGGTTTTTGACAAGATCTATCGCCACACGTCTTCACCTGGAAGCATCTCTGATAATACAGTATGCAAACTTGATACTGAAATGCATGAGCTGTACCTAGATCTTCCGGATATTTTACGACCGCAGCCCATGGACCATTCTCTTGCCGATCCTCCATTCTTGATCGCATCTCGCCTTTGTGTGGATTTCCTTCGCCAGAAAAGTCTTTGTGTCTTACATCGAAGAGGAGTCCCACATGGCTGCGAGAAGAGTACTCGAGCGTGTATCAGAGCAGGGTCAGTGCTTGTTAAGGATTTTCTCGAAATGTATGCCGCAATTCAGCCTGGTGGGCAGCTGTGCGAAAATAAATGGCTGTTAAACAGATTTATCTGGAGCGACTTTCTCCTTGGGGTGACTGTCCTTTGCCTTGTACTCTATTCATGGGACCTGCATGTTATCGATCACCTTACTGCAGAGGATGGTTTAGAGGGATCAAGCGAGCTATTGAAGCTCATCGAGCGATCAAACGTGGTTCTCGTGGAAAATTCCACTTCTAGCCGCGAGGGTCAAAAATTGTCGCAAGTGCTTCAGATCCTGCTATCACGACCGAAGTTCCGCTCCAGGCTCGAGGGTAATCGTACGACGCTGTCAGCGGGCAGAGTCTCACCCTACGCCAGCGGCATCCATGATTATAGTCACTCTCGTCTAGATACTAACAGCTGTGACTTTCTACCTATGAATCAAGATTTTGTTCCAAATGATACAGCGAACACCCCTGACTTGCTTGGCCAGGGTGATGATCAGTATCTTATGCATTATCTGAATATGTCGGACCTGCTGGATCAATGAAGAAAATTTGCAGTTCGACGAGATTCCTACATGATGGCTCACTATTCTCTGCCAGAACGGACAATATAATCACTGGAAATCATATTTTCGATATACAACCTCGCCGAATGCAAGTTTGGGCGTTTGACTCGGTCAACGGCTTTTGTAAGTAGCTATTGGAGGGTAGATCTTTGTCGTGCAGTTGTGAGGTTGTACTTCTATCTGACTTGACGATATATCACCATGGCTGGACATCATTTGCCCGGATGACCATGCCATCGTCGTCATCACGCTCTCCGTCAAGAACGGCCCTGATCAATTTGCCACCAATCGACGGGTCAATAGCACCTCTTCCCTGATTGGCCTCTCGATTTCCACCTAGACCAGTAGCAAGATACCCAGGCGAAACACAACAGACTTTGACGCCATCCTCTCTCAAATGTCGACACCATTCCCGCATCATCATGTTCATACCGGTCTTACTGCTCCGGTATGCCGGAATGGAAAAACCTTGCTTTGGCCACCCTTTCGCCGGAGCTTTGTTCCAAGGCAAGGAAGAATCTTCAGTCCCAGTGAGTGTTGAGGTTCCACTGGTGACGAACAAGATGCGGGGACTGGCCGTCTTTAGAAGTAGAGGGACAAATGTGTATGTGACTATCTGGGTGCCGGTTGTGTTGACATTCCAGGATTTGTTCCACATTTCCCGCATGCTCATGTGTTTTGAGTCCCATTCTGGGTCGAATTGTCCGCCTAACTCAGATTCAGTACTAGCCAATGGAAAATGACTGGTCTTCCACATACCTGCATTGTTCACCAGAACATCGAGGTGTCCGTGTTTGTTCGCAATGTCCCCATACGCCTTCTCCATGGAGTCGTCGTTCTCGAGGTCCAGTTGTATCGCCTCCAGGTTGCTGTGGCTACTAGGAAATTCCGTGCGCGCCGATTGAACTGCTGCTTGAGCTTTGTCGATGGAGCGTCCGCTGAGAAGAATGGTGTACGCTTTGGGTGACTGAAGCAGAGCTTTCACGACCTCGAAGCCAAGACCAGCGTTGGCCCCTGTGATCAAGACAATTGACTTGGTGGCTGCCATACTTAGAGTGTATTGCTTGCTGTAGCAAAATGTTATGTCTGGAAAGTGATTCGGCGTACGGCAATGCAGCGCGAAAGTGCCTTTTATATAGATGGCTACCTTGAAAGATACCTAGCGTTTTCACCGTGGACGGACTTAGGTACTATGGAGACCGCCGTGGTAACAAATCCGATCCATCTGTCCCTTTTGGGACTAGCTCCGGCCGAGAACGTGCGAGGTCCAAACCGGACGTTTTTGCATTTCTGCTTTCGATCGAAGATGATATGCGCACCATTGGAGGCATGCATCTGGCTCGTTCGAATTTACGTTGTAAGATCCGACATCTGTCCGGATGGAAGATGATATTTCGGGATTCTGTAACATTCCCGGGCCTGGCGGAATGGCTATTTATTTGTGCGCCATTCTGTGGGCACATTACAGTGCCTCTTGATATTTCGTGCCTTTCAATAATATTCAGGGAGGAAGTCCAGCGACCCCTCCGCTGCAATAGGAGAGGACAGATAATGGCGGACGACTGAACAAGGGAGGGGTCGAAATCCGCAGAACGAGTGGAGGTACGTGTTTAATGCCGAGGGCTTCTACCACCACCTTATCTCTAATCTCCGCCGTCGCAGGATTCGTAGAATTGATATCGTCATCGGCTATGCAAAATAACAACATTACACCAAACACAAGAAAGGATTCCGATACTCCATGGGTATAACAGTACAACGACCGACAAGTCCGTCCAAGTGAAAGACGAAACCTGTGGGTTACTGTACTTCTCAGCACTAGAAGCTTATAGCAACAACTGACATATAGGACCCAAGCACCACTTCTTGCAAATCTCTTCCTCCAGTGCCATCATTGCCAGTGAGGAGACAAATCCTGTATCTAAAGTCAATATGATCTCAATCCTTATCACCGGCACCTCCCGTGGCCTTGGTCTAGAATTGGTGTCTCAACTGTTATCCCTTTCCCCTCCTCCAACAACAACAATAAAGAAGACGACGATGATATTTGCTACAGCCCGAGCATCTCTACCTTCACCTGCGTTGTCAAAAGTCATTGATGCCTCCCATGGCCGCGTTCATTTCGTTTCCTTGGACGTCAACAGTGATACCAGTGTTACGCAAGCGGTTCGAGAAGTCGAGTCACATCTAGGCCCGAATCAAGGTCTCGACATCCTCATCAACAACGCCGGCATCCAAGGCCAAGAAGGGCCCACAAGCCAGATCAGGACAGGAACCCTCGAGCTGACCTTCTCAACCAATGTCACAAGCATCCATCGCGTGACCTCAGCATTCCTTCCATTCTTGATGAAAGGCGAGCAGAAGAAAATTGTCAACATCACATCAACCCTGGGCTCAATCGCATTGATCAAACAATTCGCAATGGCGCCTACGCCCTCGTACAAGATCTCGAAAGCAGCGTTGAATATGTTGACGGCCCAGTACGCCGAGGAGCTTGGACCAAAAGGTTTCACGGTTTTTGCCGTCAGCCCTGGATGGCTGAAGACGGATTTGGGGGGGTCGTATGCTGATTTGGAAGTTGCTGATGGCGCAAGTCGTGTTGCACGTATTGTGATGGAAGCGGAGAGGGAGCGCGATAATGGGTGTTTCAGAGACATTCATGTAGAAGGGAGTGAGGTGTATACGGGCAACAATCCACCTTGGTAGAGAAGTGCATGAGGAATCATTTGTCGCCACCATTTAGAGGCCAAAAACTCCCCTTTTATCTCGCTGCCTTCGGAAAATTCAGCGTTCTTGTTGATCAGAGTTTGGTGAGGACCTCATGACCTACCCACTTGGCACTGGCGAGACCGCCAACTCTCCACTCCAATCCTTTAGCTTCATATTAACATATAACATGATTGCCAAACCTTCCAGATCGTTAACAGCATCATCAGCCTCACGCAGCGCCACCTATGATATCGGCATCAATAAAGACCAAAAGTTGATTTGCTGCAAGATCAACACAGTAGATTCAAGGGTTGAGTATCGATCTCCTGCCAAAAGGTTGATGCGTATCCTCCGGGTTGCAAAAGGGCAGAATGGACCGCCAAGATTATTTTTGCCAAATCGGATGGGGAGGGAATGAGCGCTTGAGTGTTTGCTGCAGGAGTGATTAATATGGTGACATCCATCTCATACTGCATTGAAATGGTAGCGAGGTGCAGGGCCATCATCATATCGTTCATCTTGGGCATTGATATGATCCTTCCGTAGCCAGCAATTGAATCATCATTGAGTACTTTCGGGTACCAGCGCAATGAAGCGGCATTCTTGCGTAACTCTCGCATATTGGAAGGTCCGCGCCATGAAAGTACTTGTACGTAGAAACAACGAATGTCAATCGGGACAAGTTTATCAGAGGACTACCGCTCGCGCTAACCCAAAGCTCTAATGAAATCAACGAAGCTAATATATTGAGAAGAGTCTCCCAATTTTGCCCTCAACAAGTGCTGGCCAGTATTGCCCATGAGTGTCGAAACCTCTCACAAAACCCCTCTGCTTTTGATCCAATAGAGACCTCTTTTCCTTTACTTTTCCATTCCCTGAAGTTGGTACTTTGATGAAATCGAGTACACCATCGGTCGATTTTGCCGGATCATTGTGAAGGCGAAAGTTGCGCTCGTGGAGAAGAGCTAGTAAACCAAGGAACGCTATGCCTCTTGTATTAGCATTCGGAATTACTCTAAATTTTTGAATGCGAAACTTTACCATAGGAGTCTGGAGTTAAGAATGCGGCCGTTGTAGGGAGGTTTTTGATGCGCTTCCAACCATTAGGGTCGGGGTCTGCGCGTAGGTCTAGAAGAAATCAACACTTTCTTAACAAGTAAGCATTGAAGAAAGGCCGGAACAGTACCAGCGAGTCTATAGATGTGCGTCAACTAGCATTTCTGTCAGTGGGAGATTAGATAAAAGGGTTGTAGTTGGACTGACTTCATGGAATACAATTACACTAACGAGAAAGTCCATCTGGTCCATTGCAATCTTTGTGAAGTCGGCATATGTTGGCACGTCACTGAGCAGAGGAGGTTTGTTCTTGAGACCGAAGTCACAGATCTAAAATCTGTTAGCAAAGTAGACGTGTTTGTGATGGATCAATCAATAGCACATACAACAATAACCTCCCGATTAATGTTTTGCCCAGCAGCTTTCTCCCCTTTAACCCTTATGTCGAACGTGTACGCGAAGGTGTCTACCGTTTTGTCTTGACATCCTGTGTCACCCGGTTCGCGGTACAATTTGTTTATGTGATCCCACCATTGTTGATCTTGCGGGCTTTTGCGACAATTCTGTGCTGTTACAGGGATACTGGCATCTTCAATATCCGGAACAAGCTGCCAACGTTTCCCTGGACCGGCATCGTCATTGTCGCAGAATAAACGAATGTCAGGGGACTCCACGCTGCTTGCTGGCGTTAACGATCCAATTGCATCCAAAGTATCTAGTATCCACTTAGCTTCTATCCGTACTCAGTCTAAAAAACTGTCTTGACTTACTGGAAACCTTTGTCAAAGTTGATGCGCTGGATCTGTCTATTTTGAAGAGCTGTTTGAACGAGGTGTATATAGCGTCGTTACCTGCGTCGGCCAATTGACTCTTAGCGGATGTTGCCATTTTTTTAACTTCGTCTACGGTCCTAGGAGCTTTCGAGTTACAGCTGGCATCCACATAGATAGTCAAAGCCTGAAGACGAGAGACAAGACCGAACCCTAGAATGAATGGATTTATGATATCGTTGGGCCGCATATTTGCTAGCATTCGTGTTGGGACGCTCAAAGAGTAGGAGAGAAAAGGATAGTTGGAATTGCACTCTTGAACAATGACTTGCTCAAACTTCATTCTTTCTAGCAAAAGTAAGGAGACTATATAGGCATGAAAAGGAGCACACATTCGGCTAACTTCATAGTGAACGAACGAGATGTTCGACAAAACCAATGAAATGTCTTTGTCAGGTCGTTGGTCATGAGATATTCAGACACACGTCAGATACTCGCACTGCCTCAGAGGACATGTGGTTTCAACTGTTCCGAAATATACCGAAATATTTTGTGTTGCAGGAACTATTAAAAACATCAGATTTCAAAGCGTTTGATATCTAGCCTGGCAATGACGAATCGTGCATCTAGACTGAAAAAAAGTCATAGGCTGACAGCGGAACTTTCCGAGACTCGATTAAATAGCGGATTTCCTGAACACCTATCAGCGGTAATAGCCCCTATTTCACCCCCATTTCCCCCTTAATCCTATTTTGCTTTCTCTAGGGTTATTTGGACCCTTAATTATACCACCAAAATACTATTATTATATTACCTATTCTCCATTTTGTTAGGCGAAGCAATTAATATAAAACAATATTAAAAATACTTATTTGTTATTTATTTAAAACCTTATAATTATATATATTAAAATAATATAATTTATTATTTATTAATCAAACAATTTAACTTTAAATATATTTAATAATTATAAGCCCGGTTAGCTTTTTAATATATTATATTTAATTAATCAATTAATTATTTTTCAACTTTATATGAAGTTATACGCAGGTCTTGGTATTGCATATGCGTTTTGTATATGCTACGGTATATAACCGGAAGCTATATTAATACTAAGCTTATTACCGAAAGTTATAAGGAATAAAATAACCTTATATTTACTTTATTTAAAAGCTTTATTTTATTATTTTGAAAGTTTTTTATTTTTTAAATAATAATTATTAAAATATTTATTTTTTTAAAAAATAAAATTAATAATTATTATTTATTATATATTTTGATAGTTTTAATAATTCTCCTTTCTAATATTATTTAAAATAAACTAATTAAATATAATATATAATTTTTATAACCGAATTATAATAAAAACGGTTTAAATATTAATATAATTAATTTAAGAATATTTTTAAAAGAAATTAAGGATAAAATATATTAAATTAAATTCAAAAATATAAAAGTTAATATTTTAAAAAAATAATAATAGATTTTAAATATAAATATATAATTTATATAAAATAACAATATTTTGTATATAATAATTACAATACCGAAAGAATTTTATATTAAAAATCCTTTATAATATAAAAGCAAATTACTTAAAGACCTTAATAATTAGTTTTAAAAGTTAGGAAATTAAATATAATAAAACTTTAATTATTTCTTTAATAATATATTTAAAATTTCTTTTACGAAATTAGGCTTAAATAATATATAATCGGAATATATCCAGAATATTAAAGAGTACTAAAATAAACCCTTCAAATATACTTTTAAAGTTTTTAAAAAAATATTAATAAATTTAATTTTATAACCGGTTAATAAATTAATAAAGATTATATAATATTATAAAAATGCAAAATAAAAAGAGTATTAATTAATTTATAATTTTAATATTAATTATTTTAATATCGAAATATAAATAAATTTTAAATATAAAAAATAAATTATTAAAAAAAAAATTTTAATAAAAAATTATTATTTTATATTTGCAATTTAATAATTATAATAGGAAAAAAGTTAAATATTTATATTAATTTTATAACAGAAGTATCTTATTTAAAATAATACAATAAAACTAAATAAAGTTTTTTAAAGGGTATAAAGGAATAATACATATATATTTTTAAAAATAAAATAATATATTTTTTTTAAAAAATTAAAAAAATTGTTAAACCGAATTAGTATTAAAAGCTGTTTAATAATAAATATTGAAAGAATAAATTAGAGAAGACTCGATTTTAACCTGATTATAAATAAAAATTATTATAAAAAATTTAATAATTTAAATTAAAATTTAATTAACTTTAAATATTTATACTCCTTTGAGAAAAACGATAATTATTTTTATTATAAATAAGCAAATTATTAGGTTAAGAATTATTTATTTAAAAATTTTATCAATTTTATTATAAAAATAAGAAATAATAAAGCTTTATATATATTTTGTAAATAAAAAAAAATAAAAAAAAATAGAATCTTTATTAAATATAAATAATATTAAAATATTTGTTTTATAAAGATTAAAGCTTATTAAAATCCTTTTAAATAATAAGTTAATATTTAACTTAATTAGTTAATATATAATTTGTTTATATAATTTGTTTATATTTAAATTAATTAATAAGTTGAATATATATTATTATAAAAGATAATTAAAATTATTAAAAAGAATATAAATTACTTTTTTATATTATAAATTAAATTAAACTTTAATTAATTATTAAAATATTAGGTTTTAAAGATCTTTATATATAAACTAATTTCGGAATAATAATATAAAATTTTTCTTTTATTATTAATAAATTAAAAATTAAAAATATAAAATATTTTAATAAAGATCTTTTTAAATTAATAAGAATAATTAATATAATATATATAATATTATAACCGATTTATATTTAAAGCAAAGAAATAACTTTATTTAAAGAGCTTAAAACTTATAAAAATATATTTTTTAAAATAAAATATTTTAATTATTAGCTTTTATAAAAAGCGATTATATAATAAAGTTAAAAGGTAAAAATCTTTTTTATTAATTTATTTATAATCTTTTTAAGCTAAAGCTTAAGGAATTCTATTAATATATTACTAATATAATTATATAAAAGATAACTTGCCTTTTAATATTATTAATAACAATATTAATTATTTTTATATTTAAAAAAGATAATATTTTATAATAGAATTATAATAATTATATAATTATTAATATTATAATAATTATATAATTATTAATATTTTAATAATTTTAATAATTTTAATAATTTTAATAATTTTAATAATTTTAATAATTTTAATAATTTTAATAATTTTAATATATTTATTTTAAATTATTTTAAAAAAACGAGTCCTTTAACTAATTTATTAAAAAGTAATAAAAGAAATAAAAAGTTTAATAAATTTAAATAATTAAAGAATATTATATAAATATTTTATATAAAGCTTTTATATAGGTATTTTTATTAATATATTTCGATTTCAAAAAAGGGATTTATTTAGAAATAAATACCTCTAAATTTACTATCGTTATAATATTATTATAATTATAAAATAATAAATAATAATATTTAATAGCTTTTTAATTTAAAAAAATAATATTTGTAAAACAAAATTATAAGGTTTATAATTAAAAATTATTAATTATTATTAATATATTTATATATTTATATTATAAAAGTTTTAATAAATTATAATAATTTAAAAGGTTTTATAAATATTAAAAAGTTAAACTTTAAGTAAGTTAAATAAACCTTAAATTTGGCCGCTTATAATTTTGAAATTAATTATAAACTTAAGAAAACAAATTTAATCGATATATTATTATAATACTTTAATTATAAAAATAATTTTAATAATTTAAAATAATTATTATAAATATTCCAAATCAAATTAATTTTATAAAATAAAGATTTATAAATAAAATATTTATATAATATATTTATTATAAAAATACTTTAAAAAGTTAATTATATAATATTTATATTAAAATAAAAGATTAATATAATTATAAAAATAAGTTATAAAAATTATATTATTATTTTAAAATTGAAAAATATTTATTAATTATATTTTACTTCTAAATTAATAATATAACGGAATAATAAAATTAAATTTTAAAATAATATTTATATAATTATTATAATTATAAATAAAGTAATTAAATTATATTATTATTAATAATAGAATTTGCTTATAATAATTATTATTATAAAAGCTTTAAAATAACTTTATTTTTTGCGTATTATAATTATAACCTTATTATTTATTTCGAAGACGAAATATTTAAAGATAAATAAATATTAATAATAAAGAAAAGAGCAAAAAAATTATAATTTATTTATATTAAATTTGAAGAAAGCTATTAAAAAATAATAAAATATTAATAAAAATATTATAATAAGAAATATAAACTATAAATATTCCTTATAAATAATTTAATATTATTATTTATTAAAAACTTAAAATAAAAGTACTTTAATAGAAAGTTATTTTATAAGTTTATTAATCATTTTTAAATACTCGATATAATTAGAATATAAACTTATTATTTAATATTATTTAATATTTATTAAATTTATTTAGTTTTTTATATTTTATTATTAAAACCTTATTATAATTTATAAGAGAATAATTAAAAATATATATTACTCTTTAAATTAATAAATAATTAATAGGAATAGGAAATAGAAAAGATATTAAGGAAATACTATCGGAAAAATATTATATAATATTAAATTAAATAAATAAATTAAGATTTAAAATATAATAAATAAATTAATAAAAAGAATATAAAAAATATTATAAAAAATATCCGGAACTTTAAGAATAAAGCAAAAAAATAATAATTTTATTAAATATAAATATATTTATTATAAATATTCTAAAAAGCTCGAAAATAATAAAAAAAATATATTATTTAATAATTAAATTTATATATTAAAGGTATAATAATTATTTAATTTTAATATTAAATATGCTTAAAAATATTACCTTTTTAAAGTTAAACCTAATAATTACTTTTATATTAGGCCTATATCAAAGTAATAATAATATAATATTAATTATAATATTTATATTTATATTATTTTTTTATAGATTTAATAATTATATATTTAATAGTATTAAAAAAAAACTTCTTTTTTCTTTTTTTTTTCTTTTCTTTTTTCAATATTTTTTACCTCTGTATCCTTTTATATAAAAGTTAATTAAATTATGTAAAATTTAATATAAAAATAAAATCTATATTTCTTTTTTTTCCCTTAAATATTATAAATATTATTAAAGAAATTATAAATATATTTTTAAATTTTATAACTTTATTCTTTTTAATAATAATTTTTTTAATTCCTTTAATAATAAGTTTCTCTCATAAAAGTTAATAAAAATTATATAAGATTATTAAATATAATAAATATAATAAATAAAAAAAATTAATTAATAATTCTTTTAAATAAACAGAAAAAGAGTCAAAAGTATTTTATAAAATAATAAATTTATAATAATTATTATAAAATTTTATCTTTAAAGCCTTTAACAATTCTTTTATATAAGTTATAACTTTAATAGTTAAGAACTTATATATAAAATCCTTTAGCTTTATAACTTATAAGAAATTATAATAATTTTTAATAAAGACTATTTTAATAACTTTTTTAGCAAAGTTAAAGGCGTTAACCCAAATATATAAAAATAAAAAATAAGTATAAATATAAAAAGTATATAAAAGAATTATATATTTATTAAGATTATAATACCCTTTATAATATTAAATATAAATATGATTAAAATAAAATAAAATAATTTTGCTTTTAAAAATAATAAATATATAATATAAACAAAAAATATTTATATTATATATATATTAATTATAATAATATAGTAATTATAAAATATATATATAATAATAATATATTATAATATATTATAAATAAAGTATTATAAAAATAATAAAAATATATTAAAGCTTATATTTATAAATAATATAAATAATATGAATAATATAAATAATAATAAAATAATATTTATATCATTTATTTTAATTTAAAAAGTTAAATAAAATAAAAAGTATTATATAAAATATTTATATAAAAAACTATAA
>JAABUQ010004022.1_pt1 | contig 25804 bp, 18 predicted proteins | sample 5560001 | NCBI WGS metagenome assembly JAABUQ01 (sample SAMN10711888, study PRJNA513371) | rock metagenome | isolation source: Antarctica rocks | place: Antarctica: Victoria Land, Finger Mt nord | collected 2015-12-18
CAATATACCGATGATTTGCTCTTCGCTGAATCGGCCCTTCTTCATGGTTGGATCCTCCTTCGTCGCTTTGCCGCCGAAGCTGAGATCCTCAATTTTACGCGGTTGAGTTTATCGAAGGCACGTCAGCCCCTTTGTCGTCCTCAGTTGGGAGAACCGGGAACAATATCAAACCCTCGAGCGCGAACTGCTGGAGGAGCATAAACCCATCACACCCACTGAGCAACTGATTGTTGAGCAGATGGCCCAATCGTGCTGGCTTCGCAAACGCGCCCTCACGCTCCAACACATGTGCTTTCATCTCGACCGGCCTATCGCGGACCAGCCGAAAGATCTCGCGCTCTACCTGCGCTACCAGACCACCCATGACCGCGCGTTTTATAAAGCTCTGAATGAGCTGCAAAAGCTAAGAGCCGAAAAGAGAAAGCAAGAAATTGGCTTCGTATCGCAGGAGCGCAAAGCGGCCGAGGAAACCCGCCGGAACAGGAACGATCAGCGCAAGCAAGCACACGAAAACCGCCGCGACGCCGAGGAAAACCGTCGGCAGCAGCTGCACCAGGCACGTGTTTGGCTCACCGAAGCGCAAGCGCGACGCCATGACACCGAAACCGCCATCGCGGAGCTGGTCAAAATGCCCCGCTCCAGCCAGTCGAACCCCAGTTCGGGTCAGCTGAATGACGATTCGAGGGTCGCAACAGCAGCCTGAGTGCGCTCCCACATTCAAGCAGGACGCGCCCGGCACGTGAGCTACGTTCTCCGAAGCGTGTGTAGAAGTCCCGCCCACTTGCGCGTGATGAGTTCTGCGATGCTGAGCGCGATGGCAAGAGCCAGCATCAGGGGCCAGAGCTGCCATTGCGTGTAGAGCGATCTCCCGCCTCCATCGAAGATCGCGGCAGGAGGCGGGTTGAAGCGGCCTCCCGTTAAGGCAGAGATTTGTTTTAGCAGTGCTTGGTTTGAGCCGTAATCCCGCAGTTCTTCCTGCTGCCGGTACACCCCCACCTCCGGGAACGCGCTGGACTCCGTCACAGGCCGTATGCGGAAAAGCCCTTTTAAAGCGCCGACGTGCAAACGCCCCTGATAAAGACCTGCGGCCGTCTTTCGCATTTCCATGGGCTTTTCAAAATGGTTCGGTCCCAACACATAAATAGGCGGAACGGAAGCCGGATCATGCACGCCCGCACCAACGTGATAGGTAACCAGCAGGTCATCGTTCGCCGTATCGAACTGTGCACTGGCTTCGCTCCGGTCTGTGTGAGCGAGCAGGTCGCGGGTAACGTTAATCCAGAATTTGTCAAAGCCCGGCCACGCAACCCACGCTTCGGCCCAACGGCTTTTGGCATCGGATGTGAAGACCGCGGCGCGGCCAAGTCCATACTGCCAACGCACGTATAGAGGATCTTTCTTCTCGGGGTTGATCTCTAGAATCGTTTCGGCCTGCGGCTTGGCCGCGAAGCGCGCATACCCCTTGAGCGGCGGCGCAGTATCGATCGCGACACCATCCAGGATCTCGGCTTTATGCTCCACAATGGGCGTCAGCGGCTTCTCAACGGCTGTGGAGCCGCTGTAGTCCTTCACGTCTTTGAGAAGGATCTGTTCAAGGCCTTGCGGCTCATTGAGGAAGTAGCTTCGACCACCCGACGTGGAAGAAACTCGTTCAAGATAAGCGCGGTTCACGTCCTGCCCCAATCCCACCGTGGAGATGGTGACCTGGTGTTGCATAGCCTCTTTCGCGAGTTCGATACTGTCGCCTTCTTCTGAAATACCGTCGGTCAGCAACACAACGTGTTTGTAAGTGGCCTTTGAAGGCAGCACCTTTCTGTACGCCTCGGCCAGCGCCGGAGCGATTTGCGTTCCGCCATCAGGCGTGATGCCGGAGATCAGACGCTTGATAAGCGCCTTGTCCTCGGCGCGGCGCATGGGGACGGCCCATTGAAATGAATTGTCGAAGATCAGAACTCCGATGGTGTCGATAGGCCGGAGATGATCCACAACTCCGATCGCTGACAGGCGGGCAAGATCGATCTTCCTACCCTCCATCGAGGAAGACTTGTCGATGATAAGCGCAACGCAAGTGCCTTCGGGCGTGTTAGGCGGAGCAAGTTTTGCGGGCAGCACGCGATCAAGCGCATCCATCTGCTTGTCCTCTTTGTAGACCTGCCGCTCACCCCCGATGAGCAGCAAGCCGCCCCCGGCTTTGACGTACTCTTCAAGCCGGTTCTTCTGGGCGGCGCTGAAGCTCTTGAGATCGAGGTTATTCAGAATAACCAGCTGCACACTGCTGAGGTCTTTATCGCCTGAATCTTTGTCCAGCAGCGAGGCGTCACGTGTGAGATCAAACTCCGCTTCATTGAATGCCTGTAGCAGATTGCTTTCGCTGCCCGCAGGGTCTTCTGAGAGGTAAAGAACCTTTGCGCGCTTCAGCTGTATGGCTTGTTCGAACGCCAGTTCACCGAGGGCGCCCGCGGTAATTCGGCCCGCAACGGAGGTAGCGCCGCTCGAATTGACGCGTGCGTGCACTCGAACAACGTTGGTGCCGGCCGCGAGTTCAATGGAGTTACTGCCTAGGTCTTTGCCTTCAGCGGAGAGACGTATTGAAGCTCGTGCCGCGCCAGGCGAACGGATGGACAGGTCGATAGGAATTTGCTCTCCGGCATAGGCTTCGCGCGGCATGGAAACCGACTCCAGCCCAAGAGCCGTATTGCGTCGGCCTTCGAGTGAAATTGTATCGACCGGGACATGCAGGCGCTGGAGTTCAGCAACCGCACGCGCTGTGCTGCCCTCGTTCTCATTGCCGTCACTGATTAGCACCACGCGTGGAATATGGCCGCTGGGAATTGCAGACATGCTGCTGGTCAGAGCCGCTTCAAAGTTCGTTCCGCCACCCGCTTCGTCAGCAGTCTCAACCAGGCGCACGCCGCCGCCCGCCATCTCTTTGGGTAGCAACGCTCGCGTGTGGCTGGCAAACGGAACAATCTTCATCCAATTGCCGCGCCTGTGCCGCTCCATGTCCGTAACGATCGACGACGCACGCGCAAGGTCGTCGCCGGTGATGCTGAACGAGGTGTCCACCAGCACAGCGGCCCCTACCTTGGTTTCGGGCATGCTGATATTGGGCTCAGCTAATGCGCACAGTATGGCGGCAAAGCTCAGGCTCTTCAGAAGCAATGGGAGGTGCTGGCCCGGTCGCCGCCACGACCACGCGATCCAGCCGATAGGAACCAGCGCGAGGAGCAACACCCATGGATGAACAAATGTCATTTCGACACCAGCTCTCCTTTGGGCCGTGGGACGGAGCGATGGGCGGGAACGGGCTGGGTCGTACGCCGAGTCAAGAAGCGACGGCGGCCAAAGAGCAGCCACTCGGCGAGTAGTCCCAGCCCGCCCAAAATGGCAAGCCACTGCCAAAGGTCGGTTGCAGTGCCGACGAAGCGGCGCCTCGCGGGCACGCCAGTAGAGATGCTTTGGCTCGGGTTCCACTCGATCTCGGCAACATCCGGAAGAGTAAGTGAGAGCACGCGGTCACGATCTTCAGAAAGGACACGAACTATGCTGGGCCGGCTAGCAAACAGTTCCAGCATTTGATTGCGCACGGTGAATGGAACCGCAAAGCCTTTCTCGTCCGTGACACGAAGCGTATCGGGATTCTCGCTCTTGTCAAGAGTCACGGTTGCCGTGCCCACGCGGCCGGCCGTGATTTCGATAGTGCGAAAGGCCTCGGGTGACAAGTAGCGGAGCAGATTTGCGAACAGCAGTGGAGTGGTCACTTCAAAGCGCATCGCGCCGCTTAGAGGGTCAAACCCGATGACGGCCTCTTTCGGTAGCGCGTGACTCGTGCGCAATACAACCACCGGTCCTTCGGCAATGCTTGCGACAGGCTGATCGCCTTCAAATGTCTCGAAAACCTCGGCTCGAGGAATTAGAGCTCCCTTGGCGTGTAAACCGGTACCGATTCCCGCATCAGTCTGCCAGGTCTTGATGAGCCCACCATGGACCATTGATTTGATGGGCAGCGGCGAGCCTTCTCCCGGTGGTTCAATCCAGAGGCTCGGCAGCTTTGGCGAAGCCTGCTCCGGCGGAGCAAACTGGTCCAGCAGCATTATGTCGGCGGCAGGCTTGGCAACATACGCCGCGGGCGAGATGAACTTCACTGACAACCGGCGGTTCGCTTCAAGAAGAGGGCGGAGAACCTCCGGACGGCTAGTGAATGCGGCAACTTTAAGCAAGCCGCTTCCGGGCAATTCGAGCGAAGCTTGGTCATCGGCTGGAAGAGAGTCGTGCGGGTCAATGGCGGCAGACAAAGTTCCCGCCGTGTTGGTGACGAAGGTGTATTGGGCCGCTGTCTCCTCACCAGGACGCAACGTCAGCGCACGAGGCGCGAAGACGGTTCCGGCGAACTGGACGCGAAGATGAATCAGTCGGCGCTTTGACCCGTAGTTCTTGAGAGTGACGGTGGACATCCACGAGCTTGCCTCATCCTCACCGCGTCTCACCGTTATGCCTCGAATGCCGCAGTTGTCGCGGCTCGACGCGACCGGGATGACCCGCAAGTTGTCCAGCTTGAGAGCGGCGGTATCGTTATCAACCCAGCTGTTCTCTACCAACTTAGGGCCGACATACACAAGATTCCCTTGCTGCCCGCCCGCCCAACCCCTCGCTTGCTGGGCAAAGGAAAGTGCCTGAGCGATGTTGAGCGCTGAGAAGGCGGGGGTCGATTCGCGTATGGCGCGATCAACCTGTTCACGATCGGCCGTGAACGGGGTAGCGGGCGCCGCAAGCGCGTCTGCCCGCACCAACATGACGCGGTCGCGCGCCGGCAATGCCGCCACATATTGCTGGGCCGCTTCCTTCTCGCGATCGAGGACCGTCTCGTCCGAACCTCGTTCTGCGCTCCAGGAAGAAGTGTCCAGCAGAATGACGTGATCGCGGCCTCGCCCCTCACGTGTGCCCCATTCCAGCTGTGCGATAGCAAGCAGCAGGAGCAGCAAACTAACCAGCTGGAGCAGCAGCGACCAGGGCTCGCGGACTCGCTTGCGGCTCTGCTGTTGCTCGGCGCCCAGAGCCGGACTCCAGAACCTCAGCGTGGAGACGACTTTCTTGCGCCGCGTGCGATCCAGCAAATACAGCGTCGTAATCAGGCCGCTAAGCGCGCCTAGCAGCGCAAGGAATTCACCGGCCGTGAGGTTCAGAAAGAACATCAAACTTCAGTACAGCGGCTGCGCCATGGTGACTGGTCCGAACATCGCTTCTTCTAAAGGCATGCGAGTGGAAATTCCGGCGTATCGTCCCCCATTGCGCAGCGCCAGCCTCTTTATCTCCTCTGCGTGTCTGTCGAAAGCTTCCGTGTACGCCTGGCGCGCTCCGTCGTCGAAAGTAATCTTAAGGTGCGCTTCCGATTCTGCGTCGATCAGTTCTACTTCGCCTTTACCCGTGGGTCGGCGGTCTTCATCTCCCCAAACCTGGACCAGCAGCAGTTCATGCCCGAAGTCGGCCATGTACTGCAAGGGGTGGAAGCAATCGGAGTCGTCGAGAAAATCCGAAATGATGATGGTCAAACCCCGTTGAGGATAGGCGCTCAGGTACTGACGCGATATTTCCAAGTAGTTCGTTTTGCCGCCCGCCTTTAAGCCACGCAGGAAATTTTCAGCGGGCTGGAAGCGGTGCCGGCCGCCGCCTGATGAACAACGATCTAGAAGCCGTGACGAGAACGGCTGAAGCAGAATACTATCCAGCCGCACTAAGCCGACGTAGACAAGTGCCGCGGCAAGCTTGCGGGCGTAGTCAAACTTGCTCAAATCGCCCGGAGCTGAGCCAGCCGTCATGGAGGCGCTGGTGTCCAGAAGCAAACGCACAGGTACGCGCGGCTCGGTCTGAAACATCTTCAAAAACAGCTTCTCAAAGCGCATGTAAGCGCGCCAATTGACGGCACGGAGGTCGTCGCCTTGATGGAAGCTGCGATGGTCCAGAAACTCCTGGCCGGGGCCGGAGAAGCGTGACATGTTGTGGCCGCCCACAAGTCCGTTGAAAGACTTCTGCCAATGCAGAGTCAAGCGCTCCAGTCTTTCCAGGAAGTGACGATCAACAAGCGGCTCGGGCATAACACAAGGTCTATCTACATCCGCGAAGAAACAGTTTGAAAGATTTTCTGAAGGATGGTGTCAGTCGTTTCTCCATCCGCGTGCGCATCGAAGTTGAGGATGATGCGGTGACGTAAAACCGCCGGTGCTACAACACCCAGATCGTCGGTGCTCAGATGAAGGCGGCCGCGCATCAGCGCGAGCACGCGTCCGCACTCGATAAGAGCTTGAGCGCCGCGCGGCGAACTGCCGAAACGGATGTAGCGGTTTGTGATTTCCGCCGCCTCCCGCGTTCCCGGCTGCGTCGCCATCACAAGCTCAATGGCATGATTCTGGACATGTGGAGCAACAATCACCTGCCTGCTAATGAACTTCAGTTCCGCTATCTGGTCGCGGCTCATTACCTTTCGCACGTCCACTTCGTCTCGCCGGGTGGTTAGTTCTACGATGCGGCTGAGTTCGTCGCGGGAAGGGTAGGTAACCAGGATCTTCATCAGAAAACGATCCAGTTGCGCTTCAGGCAGCGGGTACGTGCCTTCCATTTCGATTGGATTCTGGGTAGCCATCACCAGGAAGGGTGTTTCAAGGGAGTAGGTCGACGTGCCGCTGGTAACGGTACGCTCCTGCATCGCTTCGAGCAGAGCCGACTGCGTTTTGGGAGTAGCACGGTTGATTTCGTCAGCCAGCACCAGATTTGCAAACACCGGGCCATGCTGGAAGCGAAGAGTCTTGTGGCCGTGTTCGTCACCCTCCATCACCATGCTGCCAACGATGTCGCCGGGCATCAGATCCGGTGTGAATTGAATGCGGGAATAGCGCAGATCGAGTACACGGGCAAGCGTGCGAAGGAGCGTAGTCTTTCCTAGACCCGGAACCCCTTCGAGCAAAACATGCCCGCCGGATACCAGGCAAATGAGAACACCATCGATCACGTCGGTCTGGCCAACGATGCATTTTGCGATTTCGTCGCGGACACGGCCCAGGTCGGCCGTGGCTCGGCGAAGCATGGTAGCGTCGGCACTCAGAGTTTCTGCCATTCAGATTATTGTAGTGACGCGGTAAAGCACAGCAGACTTGGCGCGACTCTACAAGGAGTGGGACGCGAACACCATGTTGGTGGGTTGCACTCCCTGGCGCTCACACGCGGCTAGATAAAGTCTGCCATAGCTCTCGACGATATAGTGTTCGGCGGAGAAGCCGAGGCGTTGAGCGGTCGCGTCAATCCACTCAGGAGGCCCCTCGATCTCAAGAAAGTTTCCGATAGGGGTTTCGTCAATTGTGACCACTCCTGCGCCGCCCTTGGGCGAGTATTCCGTTCGGAATTTCTCATAGCGGAAAGTGGGATGAAAGCCAAGTTGCCCCAGAATTTGATGCATGCTTTCACCGGAATTGACCCTTGTCTCGACTTCAGGGCGGCTCTTGTGAGGACCGGGTTCGCCGCGGCCTTTCCAGGTGATGACATGCTTGTCTCCCACGCGACGCAGCCGCAGCAGCATACTTCCCTGGCGAAGGTCGTTGTTCTTCGTGTCGTAAATCGTATTTGCCTCAAAGAGGCGAGGGGCGGACTCGGAGAACCCGGCGCCCTGCAAGCGCTCAAGCACCGCGTGAGTTTCGGGCAGCTGTATTTTTACTTCGTTTTCTATTGGGCCAGTCATGTGTGGGCGAAGAGTTTCGGCGCGGCGGCCGCCGGCAAAGCTAAGCAGTCTGCCGGACTCCTTCCCGATTTTCTCATCCGTATAATGAAGGCATACAGGCGTGCGCCTGTAGCTCAGTTGGATAGAGCGATTGACTTCGAATCAATAGGTCGGGAGTTCGAGCCTCTCCGGGCGCACCAGACCCTTCTCAGAAGTTTAGATAAACCGGATTGCCAAGCAGCAGTATCTCGCCCGCCGACGAAACGACATCGGCGCGAATCCAATGTTTCGTACCATCGCTGGGTACAACCACGGTCTTCACTTCGTCATCCTGCTTGATATCCGGACTGGTGAAGGAACTTAGCGGATGGCCGTCTTCAATCACTTCGACTTTCATTCCCGCGACGTGCGTCACGTGAATCGACAGTTCTATCGATGTTCCCGCTGGGGCGCTCATGCTGTCGCCCATGTCGGCCGCCAAAATGCCTGTTTTCGCTGACATCTCAAGCGACCGGTCTTTTGATCCCAGCAGGTCTACAAATACATGACCAGCCCGAATGCCCGTGAGAATGTCTTTCTCAGATAACGATGCGGCGTAAACCACCGTTGTCGGGTAACCAATGCTGCCCGCCTTATCCAGAGGCCTGTCGGCGTCGTGATTATCCGACCCACCAATCCCGGTTAAGCGGAAGCCCCGGCTAAGTTGAGATTCCCAGAAGGGAATGCCGGAGTATTTGCCTTTGCTGAGGCCCGCGTTGACTGCCTCCACGGCTTGCACATGGGCGAAGTCTGTGGAGGGCGCCGTCCATCCGCAACCCATGCAGTTCTCGCCTGATGGCGCCATCGGGTGGTTGATGGAGATAAGTGAGTGTAAATCGCTGACCTGTTGAAGCAGCGCGGCTGCGTTTGGAACGTGCTGTCCACCTAGCCGGAAATCAATAAATTCCACAGTGCCGAAGACATTCGCGTGCCCTTCGAATGTTGTGACCTCTCGCCCTGGAATCAGGAGAAGGCGATCGAAGTAAGGTTGGAGTTCGCGCATCGCGTCGTAATGCGAGATCGTGTTGTGATCGGTGATCGCAATGAAATCGAGGCCGCGGCTCACAGCCGCTTCCACGGTTTTAAACACCGGACATGGAACGAGCCCGCCGCTCTGGCTCTTGCAGGACCCGTCGCTATGGGCGGTGTGCATGTGCAGGTCGCCACGATACCATCCCGCCTTGTTGTTAATGGGCGCCGGACTAAAGGTCGACACAGCGGAAGCCTGACCTCCGCGCAAGAAGTAGACCTTCGCCGTAAACTCGCAGCGCACATTCTCACGAATGTTGGGAATGCCCAGCAGCAGCCGCCACTCTCCGGCAAGAATTGGACCGGGGAGGAAGGAAGCAGTAGCGTCTGTTTCGGAAACAGTGAAGTAGCTCTTGTTCCCCCCGCTCCAGCCACGGAATCGCGACGGATCGAGAAGACCCATGTCGATGGTGGTTCGCTGATCCCTGGTCGTATACGAAAACTCGACAGTCACGCGAGTGACGCCTGAAGGGACGGTAAAGGGAAGCTCTTTGTAAGTTTGATAATCGGCCCGGGTCACTAGGCTCTGGAGCACCAGATCGGGTCGCGCCGCCTGCGCCTGAACCAAAGTGGGCAAGGCTGACCCCAGCGACGCCAGGGCGGCCGCGAAAACAAATAGCGAGTTTTTCATCTTGGAATGGGAGTTGCGGCTGGGCAACTCCCTAACAGTATCTGTACCGCTAACGATTAGAACGATAAGCGCAACGCGAACTGCATAATGCGCGGGTCGCTGGCAAGCGAGGTGATGGATCCCACTGCGCCTGAACTCAGGTTGGCATTGGGTTGGCTGAAGATGGCAGTGTTAGTCAGGTTGAACATTTCCCAACGGCCTTCCAGACTAGCCTTCTCGGTGATTCGGAAATCACGAATCAGGGCAAAGTCAAAAACGCTGCTGTGAGGGCCGCGCAGCGTGTTACGGCCGGAATTTCCGAAGGCGCCCAGCTGCTGCAACGCAAATGCATTGCTGCCGTTCGGGCTCAATGCCCGGCAAGCTTTACTCGCCGAAACATAGAAATAACAGTTGATGTTGCCCAGAACCTGAGGGGCGCCGACTACGTTGGGAACAGCGGTAGCGGCGCCGTAGGGATCGATGGCATTCGAGTAGTTACCGCCCGACGTGACGGTGAAAGGACGACCGCTCGCGAACGTGTAAACTCCCGACGTACGCCATCCACCAAGAACGGCTGAAGCGATGCCGCTTGCTAAGAACGGTTTACCTTTGCCAAATGGTAGTTCGAAGACATAGTTGGCGACCAAACGCTGGGGAATATCGAAATCGCTGGGCCCGCGCCAAGCTTGCTGGTTGCTGCCGATCTGTGCGCCTCCCGACCCGCTCTCCAACTCCGCGGGCGTGTTATCGATGTTCTGAGACCAGGTATAAGCTACGCCCAACGATAGGCCCTTGGCGAAGCGCCTCTTTACTGAGGTCTCAAGCCCGTTATAGCTCCCCGTACCGATCGCGTTCTGATATTCGATATATCCGAAGCCGGGGTACGGCTTTACACCATTTACCGGCTGGTTCAGATCTGACAAAACGTCTAAGTGAGTGGACTTAGTACCTACATAGTCGACAGTAAGAACGAGCTGGCCAGGGAGCGTTTGCTGAAAGCCAAAGCTCCACTCCTGAACCGTAGGAGTATTTGAGTTCTGACTGCTGGCGCGGATATGGCTTAGCTGGTAGTTGATGGTCGCCGGGTCCAGGTAATTTGCCGGAAATCCATTCTGCAATTGGAAGAGGGGCGCGGTTGCGGTAGAGGCAACCGAACCGGTCGTCTGAACCAGAAAGGGCGGGTTGAGCGACAGTTGATTCTCACTGCCAAAACGCTCCAGAAGCAAATAGTAGAGGCCGTATCCACCACGAATTACAGTCTTGTCGTTGGGCGAGTATGCAAAACCGAAGCGGGGAGCGAAATTGGTTTTGTTGATTTTAACGAGCGCGCGATTAGCCAAAGACCCGCCGCTTGCTAGTTCGAGTGAGCCGGCGCCGGCCGGATTGAAGTTGGCCAGCTTGTTATTGCCGGAAAGCTGCGGTGTCGCAAAGTCGTATCGCAGACCTAGGTTCAAGGTCAGCTTTGGGGCGACTTTCCAGTCGTCTTGTGCGAACCCGGAATACATTCGGATGCGCTGGTCAACCAAATACACGTTCGAGAGCGTGGCCCCTTGAACGGCGCCGATCAGTGCGTCTGCATAGGAAAGGCCAGTGCCTGACGTGCACTGTCCGTTGGCGCCGCGCGCGCAGGTAAACTGCCCGCTGAATTGCAGATTGCCGTGCACGTCAGCCTCATCCTGGAAGATGTTCCGCATGGGAGCAAGGATCTGCGCACCAAAGCGAAGTGCATGCGAGCCCTTCGTCCAAGTCAGCGTATCTACCACTTGAAACTGCTGAGGATTCTGCTGTTTCGGCAGGTAATCGGGAGATCCAAGAAAGGTGAAATTAGCGAATGTGATGGCCGGAAGTCCGCCGCCGGTAGCTGGATTGTTGGGAATGCCAGGAACGTAATCACTCGCGGGAGCCAAGTTGTACGACTGCTGATAATCGACAGCGGTGTTGCGCGAGAACCCAAGCCGCAGATCGTTTACGATCGCGGGATTTACCACCCGCGTCCAACCGATCGCTGCATTCTCGGACGTCAGCGTCGAACTTCCCCAGGAAGAGGTAGGGCTCCCGTCCGCCAAGCCCCCGAAGTAACCGGGAACAGCGCGCGCTCGATTTGCTCCGGTGTAGCGGAAGAAAACGAGATTCTTATCGCTTGCATTCCAGTCCACCCGGGCGTCAGTAGTGTCATCATCGTCGCTCAACGCGCCGGTACGCGCATAGTTGTTCAGTTCGCCTGGCAGGTTAGGCAGAGGGAAGACGCTCAGCAGCTTCAATGCATTCGGATCGAGCGATGCCTTGGGAATGATGTTGTTCGGGAAGGGTTGGCCGGTTGCCGGATTGTAGAGGGTAGCGTACGGCGCGAGACCGTTCGCTGCCGCGGCAGCGGGGCTAAAATCTCCGATGCGCTCGTTGGCAAGCGGGGCCGTAAAAATCCGAGTGATACCGCGCCTGGTGCGGGTTCCTTCGTAATCGAAAAATCCGAACAGCTTATTACGAATGATCGGCGCGCCGAGATTACCGCCAAATTGGTTTTGCACGTTTTCCGGCTTTTTCAACCCTGACCGATTCGAAAAGAAATCATTGGCGTCGAAGACGCGATTGCGGAGGTATTCAAAAAGTAAGCCGTGGAATTGATTGCTTCCGCCCTTGGTTGACACGGAGACGGCTGCGCCCGGGCTCCGGCCGTATTCGGCTGAGTACGGATTAGTTATAACTTTGAATTCCTGAATCACGTCCACCGAGGGCCTGGTGCCTTCGGTGCTTCCCTCCTGCACATTTTCCGAGAAAGTGTTGTCGTCGATTCCGTCGAGAATGAAATCGTTCTGCAGAGAATGCACGCCATGCACTTGAAAGTCGCCAGTGCGCCCGGAGGCGGTGGCGCCGCTTTGCTCTGTATAGCGGTTCTGCTGAACGCCGGGAACCAAGCGGATCAGGTCGTCCCAATTACGCTGGAACAGCGGAGTCTGTTCAATCACCTGATTCTCAATGACTGTTCCCACGGAGGCGTCGTCGCGAGAAATTTCCGGGCTTCCCGCCTGCACTTCCACGCTGGTACTTACGGCGCCGACCGTGAGCTGGACATCGAGCCTTGCCTTCTGAGAAGGATCGATGGCGACCGTGCTGGTCACGCGACTAAAGCCGGCCTGATCGACCGCGATATTATATTTGCCCGTCGCCAGACTCGGGAAGTTGTAATAGCCGGCAGAGTCCGTGACCGTGGTTCGTGACACACCGGTTCCCTCACGCACGGCGCTCACCTGCGCATGACTAATGGCTGACTTGCTCGCGTCGGTCACCAGCCCGGTGAGGCTTCCCACATCGACCTGCGCATTCAGGCGCGCAGTAAAACATCCAAAACACAAAATCCAAAGAAACCACAAATAGTTTTTCTTCTGCATAGTCTTCTGCATAGATAGAACGATCCCCTTTTGAGGTCCCAGACTAGCGGGACGAAGACCGAAGCATAGCGGCCCAGCTTTACCATTCGGTTACTGTGCTGTGAATTCCACATGAATCACTCAGTGACAGAGTGCAATGCCTTCGGGCGACGAGATAATAACAACGCAACATGAACGCCGGCACATTGCTTAAGTACGCCTTTCTGACGCTCACGCTTGGATGCTGCCTGTTTCCCAAGCTCCAAGCCCAAGATACTGGGCTGCAATTTATGAATCGGAATCGACCCATTCTGGACGCGCATAATTGCTACCCGTATGACGGGCGCTGGGCAGATCGCATCGACCGGGCGCTCAAATCCGATTTCCCGATGGGAATCGAACAGGACATCGCATGGTACGTGGATCCAACAACGGGTGAAGGCCGCGCCGTTGTCTCGCATTCGCAGAAGACCACGGGCGCCGATCCGAGTCTCCGCAATTACTTTTTTGAGCGCGTGCGACCGATCGTTGAAAAAGCGCTGGCAGATGGAAACCGGTCTCAGTGGCCGCTGATCGTCGTGCATTTCGATTTCAAGGACAATCAGGCGCCGCTGCTTCGAGCAGTTTGGAAGCTACTTGGCGAGTACCAGTCCTGGATCACGACCGCACCTAAGATGGCCGATCCACACCAACTGGCAGGTTTCAATCCAAAGCCGCTGCTGGTGCTGACGGAGGATTCGGATGCTCAGGAAGCCGTCTTTTTCAATGACGTGCCGGTTGGATCCACGCTTCGGCTGTTCGGCTCGGCACACACCAACGATCCAACCGGGAGCAAGCAGGAGCGAATCCACCTGGCCGCGACGCTGCCCCCGGATCAGTTACTCACAGAGCGCCCGACCAACTATCGACGCTGGTGGAACAACTCCTGGTACGAAGTAGAAGAGGGCGGCCAGCAACAAGCCGGTGCGTGGACTCCCGCGGACAGTGCACGTCTGCATTCGCTGGTTGACCATGCCCATAAGCTGGGGTATTGGATCCGTTTCTATACCCTGGATGGATTCGACCCTGCAACCGGCCACGAGCATGGATGGTTGGAACCCTATAACTTCGGGTCACTGCCGGCAGCCCGCGAGCGATGGCGAGCGGCCATTGACGCAGGCGTGAATCTTATCGCCACAGATCAATACGAAGATCTGTCGGCTCTGATGCGAAGCGAAAGCGCGCAGAAGTGAGCTCTTTGCCGTCACAACCGAGCGTTGTTAGTCACCTACTGCGTTCAATCCTTTGGTGGCGGTGAATCGGACACGGTGCAGAATGTTTTCTGCCGCGCTTGGGCTCAATACGGCCAGCCCAATGCGAATCTCTCCACACCCGGGAACTTTGGCGTGATCACGACTACCGTGAACCAAGGGGCGACGGGAAGCGGCACGCCACGCCAAATACAGCTGGCGCTTCGGATTTCATTCTGAAAAAGCGCTCCCCGCGTTTACAACGTAGAAAGGTCTTGTAACCTTTCGCCCGTCCCTCAGTATTGATGGAGTGAGGCTGAGTGGACATCCCAAGCGACAGCTTATTAATGGAGCGCGTTCAGGAAGGCGATACCACCCAGCTCGCCATACTGTTTGAGCGATATCACGTAGGGCTCTTCCGCTATGTTCTGCACCTGACACGTAATCGGGCACTCAGCGAAGACCTTGTGCAAGAAGTCTTCTTTCGCGTGTTGAAGTACGCGCGCAGCTATGACCCCGGCCTGTCGTTTCCCGCTTGGGTGTATGGCATGGCTCGTAACTCCTATTTCGACGCGCTTCACAAGCGGCGCCCGGAAGTAACCAGCGCCGCTTTAGGGGAAATAAGGAGTCCGGACCCAATGCCTGAAGAAGCGATGGCCCGTAAGCAGGATGCAGTTTTCCTCCAACAGGCGCTGCAGCTGTTGCCCGAAGACAAGCGGGAAGTTCTGGTGTTAAGCCGCTATCAAAACCTACGTTACGAAGAAATCGCGCGCATTCTGGAATGCGAAGTGGGCACAGTGAAGGTTCGGGTTTATCGCGCCTTGAAGGAATTGCGCGGCAAATTTTGCGAATTGCGTGGAGAAAAGCTTTATGACGTTTGAAGAGATCCGGCTGCTGATTCCTCAGTATCTTTCAGACCAGCTAACGCCTGAGGAAAAGGCGCAATTCGAAGCGCAACTAAGTCAAAGCACTGAGTTGCGGACGGAGTTGGAAGAGCTACGCACGATGTGGGAAGGCCTTGGGCTGCTTGCGGAGGAACAGCCGAGCGCCGCGATGCGAGCCCGTTTCTATCAGCGGCTCAACGCAGTTGAACGAAAGCGTGGCGGAGTTGTCCAAAGCAGTTTTGCATGGTGGAAGCCGGGCTTGGCGCCCCAGCTGGCGGCGGCGCTGGCGGTCTTTTGCCTCGGTATTTACGTTGGACACCTCAAAATGCCGGGCCAGGTCTCCCCCGGTGAAGTAGCCGAGTTGCGAACGCAAGTGCAGGGGCTGCATGAGACCGTCGCGCTGTCGCTACTCGAGCGGCAGTCCGCGACGTCGCGCCTCGAAGGAATTTCCTGGGGCAGCCGGGTGGCGCAACCCGACAGCGAACTGCTATCGGCGCTTGTAAGCACGTTAGATCATGACCCGAATACAAACGTGCGCCTAGCATCGCTGGATGCGCTCGAGAAGTTCAGCAGCGACGCAACAGTGCGTAAGTCTTTGGTGGATTCGCTTGCTGTTCAGGATTCGCCGCTAGTCGAGATCGCGCTCATCGACGCTCTGGTTCACGTTCATGACAACGGCGCGGCTGGGCAGTTTCGAAAACTGGCGGGCGACGGACATCTGAACGTAGCGGTTCGACAACGGGCGCAGTGGGGCCTGGAGAAACTCACTTTCCAATAAGGAGATGAAGACATGAAATTATCCTTTTACCTGGTGCTTGCGGGTTCCGGGTTAGCCGCGCTGTGCTCTTCTCGCCCGGGTTCAGACCGTTGGCCGGTTCGCGAGCAGGAGACGATGCAAAAGACGTTGACATTGTCCGGCGCGCCTATGCGCCTGGTGGTTGATAACGTGGAGGGCTACGTTCACGTAACCGGCACAGACGGATCGCAAGTTCGCGTCACGGCGCACAAAGAAATTCGCGCCGAAACCGATAGCGATTTAAAAGAAGCCAAGAGCGAAGTAAGCCTGGAGATCTCCGGGAATTCGGGGTCGGCGTCGGTCTATTACGATGCGCCCTGGCGCTGCAACGGCCAAGGGAGCGGATGTCACGGCAATCAACGCCGCTTCTACACCGTCACTTACGACATTGATGTAGAAGTTCCGCGAGCAGCCAGAAGCGTGGTTTCCACCGTGAACAACGGAGATGTCCGCGTGGCTCAGGTTGACGGCGATTTCGAAATTGGCAATGTCAATGGCGGCATCAGCATGAGCGCCGTCTCCGGGTCCGGGGACGTTCACACGATCAACGGATCCATCGCGGCCCATTTCGCCAGGAATCCCTCAGCGTCAACCAGCTTTAAGACCATCAACGGGCAGATCGATGCTTATCTCCGGTCCGACTTTTCGGCGGACCTGCTTTTTAAGACATTCAACGGCGAAATCTATAGTGATTTCGAAGTGAGTCCAAGGCCTACGCCAGCCGCTGAAACGGAGCAGCGGGATGGAAAGTTTGTTTATCGCAGTAAGGGCCCGAAGAGTGGCCGCGTGGCTCATGGCGGACCGGAACTGAGCTTCGACTCAATGAACGGGAACATCCGCCTCCATCGGGAACAGTGAAGGGGAACAAGGGCATGAGAAAAATCGTAGTTTTGATTTTCTGCGGCGGCGCTCTGCTGGCGCAAGACTCGGGCGAGAAGGCGACGGTTCCGTTGCATGATCCCTCGCGGCCGGCGCGGATTCGTGCGCATCTGATCGCCGGAGGCATCACGGTCCGCGGCGCTGCCATCAACAACGTCGTGGTGGAGACCCGTTCGCAGGGGCGTGGCGAATCGCGCGAGCGGCAGGCAGCCCGCGCTGACGGAATGAAGCGTTTGGAACTGCCGGGCAACGCGGGCCTTGAGGTGACAGAAGAAGACAATGTGGTGAATATCAAGACCGCCCCGTCGAACAGACCCACCGACTTGGTGATCACAGTGCCACGCCGCTCCTCACTGCAATTGAAGTGTTTGAACGATGGTGATATCTACGTGGAACAGGTAGACGGAGAGATTGACGCCGACAATTTGAATGGCAAGGTCACGTTGAAAAACGTTTCGGGCTCGGTGGTCGCGCATTCACTAAACGGGGCGGTGGTGGTTACGCTTGATCGCGCTGACGCCCAAAAACCTATGTCCTTCAGCACGCTGAACGGCGACCTGGACGTCACGCTGCCAGCCGATATTCGAGCCAGCGTCCGCATGAAAACGGACAACGGGGATATCTATAGCGACTTTGAAGTAAAGCTGGACTCCGGACCGCAAACGATGCGCAACGGTTCAGGGCGGCAGCAGGATGGAACCTATCATTTGCGCTTCGACCGCACACTGCGCGGAACTATCAACGGTGGAGGCGCTGACTATCAATTCACCACTTTCAATGGGCAAATCTACATTCGCAAAAGAAGGTAATCCCTTGCCAACCGTCAAACGCAAACATCGTCAAACCCAAGCATGTCAAACCAGGTAACACGAAGCCATGACTCTTCTTCAGGACGTTAGTTTCGCCCTACGCACGTTCGCAAAGTCGCCGTTGTTTTTTGCTGTGTCCATGTTGTCCCTGGCCTTCGGCATTGGCGCAAATACCGCGATCTTCACACTCACCGATCAAGTGTTGTTGCGCATGCTGCCGGTGAAGAACCCCGACCAGCTGGTGATGCTAACTGCGGAAGGCCGGCATTATGGCGGCAATCGAGGCCCGAACAGGATCTCTTATCCCATGTATCAGGATTTCAGGGACCACAACACTGTCTTCAGCGGCATGTTTTGTTTCCGTGAGAGTGACATCAGTCTGAGTTACGGGGGCCGCACCGAAAGAGTCTCAGGCGAGATGGTTTCCGGCAACTATTTTCCTGTGTTAGGTGTAACTGCGGCCATCGGACGCTTGTTCACCGCGGACGACGACAAGTTTCAAGGTGCTCATCCCGTTGCCGTCTTGAGCTACGGTTACTGGCAGAGCCGATTCGCGGGCGACCCGGCAGTCATTGGGCGCAAGCTGGAGATCAATGGCTTTCCATTCACAGTGATCGGAGTGAGCCAGGCTGGCTTCTCCGGAACCGATCCAGGTTTTGCCCCGCAGGTGCGCGCGCCTCTGATGATGGCTTCGAAGCTGATGGGAGATCAGAGCCTGAATAATCGCCGGTTGCGCTGGGTGACTGCCTTCGGACGCCTCAAGCCGGGAGTTAGTATCAGCCAGGCGAAAGCCGGTATCCAACCGTTCTTCCACCAACTGCTGCGTATGGAAGTAACGCAAAAAGAGTTTGCCAAGGCCTCCCCGTCTATGAAGAAGGCCTTCCTCCAGATGTGGATGAACGTTCTTCCCGCCGCTAAGGGTCGCTCGCAATTGCGGCAGCAGTTCTCCAAGCCCTTGCTGGTGCTGATGGCCACGGCGGCGCTGGTGCTTTTGATCGCTTGCGGGAACGTTGCCAATCTGCTGATTGCGCGGGCGACGGCGCGTCAGAAGGAGATCGCAGTACGACTAGCACTCGGTTCCGGAAGAGGACAAATCATTCGCCAGCTGCTGGTTGAGAGTTTGCTGTTATCGATGGCGGGAGGCACGGCCGGGGTGGCGCTCGCCGTTTGGGCCGATAAACTGTTGATCAATTTCCTGCCGCCGACTTCCGTTCCGCTGACACTCTTCGCCACCCCGGACTGGCGAATTCTCAGCTTTAGCATTGGACTGTCGTTATTGACCGGCATTGGCTTCGGGCTGCTGCCCGCGCTTCAATCGACTCGCCCCGATATTGCACGCACGCTCAAGGACCAAGCGGGATCGGTGGTGGGCGGAGCGTCCAATGGCATCCGAAAGCTATTGGTTGTTGGGCAGATCGCACTTTCCTTATTGCTGCTGATCGGGGCCGGGTTGTTCATCCGCAGCCTGCAGAAGCTAAAGGAGCTCGACCCCGGGTTTCGCACGACGAACTTGCTGGCATTCAAAGTTGACCCGACTCTCAACGGGTACAAAACAGAACGCACGAAAGCCTTTTACGAGCATCTGAAGCAGAGGCTGGATACGCTTCCCGCGGTTGAAGCGGCAGCGCTGGCGGTGGTGCCTGTGATCGAAGGCGATGAATGGGACCAGTGGGTGACAATCGACGGCTACTCGCCCAAGACTGGCGAGCTGCCCGATCCTCATATGAACTTCGTGTCGCCAGACTACTTCAAGACGTTAGAAGTTTCACTGCTCGCCGGGCGCGATTTCAGGAGGACGGATGCGCTGAGTACGCCCAAGGTCTGCATTGTGAACGCGGCCTTTGCCAAAAAGTATTTCGGCACGGTCAACGCGGTAGGGCACAAGATTGGAAAGGGCATTGACCCGGGCACCAAGACGGACATCACGGTGATCGGCGTGGCGCGGGACACCAAGTACGAAAGCATGCGCGACGAAATACCAACGGAGGTCTTCCGCCCCTATCAGCAGCTGGAGTTTGCAACCGGCATCTCGGCTTACGTGCGAACTGCGCAAAATCCGGAGCAGATCTTTTTGAGCATTCGCAAACAGATGCACCAGCTTGATCCCAACCTGCCGGTGTTCGAGATGATCACGCTCGAAAAACAGATAGAGAACTCGCTGGTGACGGAGCGGCTGGTCGCGTTCCTGTCAAGCGGGTTTGGATTTCTCGCGACTGTGCTGGCCGCTATCGGACTGTATGGAGTGATCGCAAATTCAGTAGCACGCCGCACGCGCGAGATTGGGATTCGGATGGCAATCGGGGCCGCACGCGTAGATGTGCTTTGGATGGTGATGCGGGAAGTGCTGGTTCTCCTCGGCATTGGCGTTGCCGTCGCCCTTCCGGCTTCCTGGATCGTGACGCGTTTCGTGCGGTCGCAACTTTACGGAATCCAGCCGGTCGATCCAGTATCGGTGATCGCGGCGATTCTCGGCATTGTCTCGGTTGCGATGCTGGCCGGATATGTACCCGCTCGGCGCGCTACTCAGGTGGATCCGATCCGTGCACTGCGGTACGAATGAACTACCGGGGCCCTGTCACTCGTGACGTAACGCGACCATCGGATCGATCCTGCTGGCGCGGAACGCAGGGATGAAAGTGGCCAGCAGTCCCACCAACAGAAGCAGGACGGCAGCGCCTAAAAACGCAGTGGGATCCGTGCCGCTTATTCCGTGTAGCAAGTCGTGCATCAGCTTTCCGAGCGCCAGTGCTCCACAGAATCCAATGGCCAGACCCAGCAGCACCAGCGTGAAGCCTTTCTTCAAAACGGCAAGCAGGAGATTCTGTTGCGTCGCGCCGAGCGCCATGCGAAGGCCCATCTCACGAGTTCGTTGCTCAACTGTGTACGCCACAACTCCGTACACTCCGATGGCAGCCAATGACAAAGAGAGCACGGCAAAAACGCCCAGAAGCCAGGTACCGAACCGCGAGGAGGATTGGCCGACCGCGCGGGCTTGGTCCAAGGTCTGAACTTCGTAGACGGGCTGGTCGGGCGCCAGGGCGGAGATCTGGCGGCGCACCGACGGAATCAGGCTGGCCGTGTTGATGTCGGATGAAATCACCAGCGAAATATCGGAGGTGGGCCATTGATCGAAGGGTAGATAAACCTGACCTATGCGAGTCTTCACCTTCACCGCGAAGCTGCGGTCGATGGAGCCCACCACCCCCACGATTTTCCGCAGCGGCATACCGAAGCGAACCCGCACGCTTCTGCCAAGTGGATCCTGATTCGGCCAGTATTCTTTGGCAGTTGCCTCATCAAGGACGACAACCAGCTCATCTTTGGCGCCATCAGCCTGCGTGAACGTACGGCCACGAATGACGGGTATGTGCATCGCGCGGAAATAATCCGGCGTAACAGGGGCAATGATGATGATGGCTTGATTGTTTTGTCCGCTCTCAGGGCGATCCGTAAAATGCAGCATTCCCCCCTGTACATCGCCACTGGTGGGAACTGCGTCCACCGCGGCGGCTGCACGTACGCCGGTCAAATTGTGTAACCGGTCCAGAAGCAGCCTTGTAAATTTGATCTGTTCTTCCGGCGAGTCGTACTGTCTGCCGGTGAGCGAGACTCGCATTGTCAGGACGTGACTATCATAGCCGGGGTAGGCGGAGCGAAGGTGAATGAAGCTCCTGAGCATGAGACCCGCCGCCACGGCCAATATGACCGTGAGCGCCACTTCGGCGACTACGAACAGATTGCCGAATTTCAGTTCGCCTGAGGTCTGCGAACGCTCGCGAAGAGGCGAGGCCGCGCCGCTGCGCCAGCTATTCCAGGCCGGGATGATTCCGAACAACACGCCCGTGCATACCGCCAACAGGAGCGTGAATAACAGAACCTTGGGACTCAGGCCGATTAGATCCGCATTCGGCAGCGCCTCGGGCCTGTATTTGGCAAGCAAACGAATGCCGAGAAGCGCGGGAACGATTCCCAGAATGCCGCCCAGGACAGAGAGCAATACGCTTTCCGTAAGAAGTTGGCGCATGAGAGAAAACCTGCTGGCGCCCAGGGCAGAACGAATGGCGAGTTCTTTTTGGCGTGCGGCGCCACGCACCAGCAAGAGATTCGCGATGTTGGCGCAGGCAACAAGAAGTACAAATCCGACGGCACAGAACAGCACAACCACCAAGCTGTGTACGTCCTCCACGTAAGCTTCCTCAATGGGCTGAAGGCGTACCCTGTTGCCGCCGTCTTCGCGTGGAAACTGCTGGGCCAGCCGAACCATCAGCGCGTTCATTCTGTTTTGCGCCGCGGCAAGGCTGACCCCGGGCGCCAGCCGGCCCATGGTGCCCATAAAACGCATTTGCCGGTCAGCGTTGTAGGGCGCGATGAACGGAAGCGGGACGTAAATCTCTTCGTTGGCGATTTTCGATTGCTTCTTCGGCAACACACCGACGATGGTGTAAGGCACGCTGTTGATAATGGTTGTCTTGCCCACTACTGAGGCATCGGCAAGGAAGCGCGAGCTCCAGAAGTCGTAAGTAAGTACTGCGACGTGGTCATGCCCCGGCTGCATATCTTGCGGGCGGAAAAGCCGCCCAAGATAGGGCTTCACTTCCCCAATTTTGAACCAATCTTTAGTTACAGAGCCGCCAATCACCCGGACCGGCGTGTTGCCGATCAGAACATTGAATCCGTCAGTCGAGAAGCCTGCCAGCTTTTCGAAAATCCCGCTCGATTCCCAATCGACGAAATCTGGCTCCGAAGCCGGATAACCAGTAGACCCGTGACTCAGCCTATCAGTCCAGGCCATGACAACGCGTTCGGGCGCCGGCAATGGAATGGGTGTCAGAAGAGCTGCATTCACCACGCTAAAGATGGCAGTGTTGGCACCTATTCCCAACGCCAGGGTTGTTAGAGCGACAAGGGTGAACGCCGGCTTGTTGTACAGGACGCGCGCGCCATATCGCAAGTCTCGAAAAAGTCCGTCGAGTGCTCCAGCGCGTGTCGTCTCGCGATTTTCAGCCATCGTTTGTGCGACGGGTCGGTTCAGCTTTGCTGCCGCCGTTCCCTCGCTGGTGTCTTGCTTATTCAGGAAATCGGTTTCCTTTGCCAGGGTTGAGGGTGCCTTGCCCGCGCGCCAGCTTTGTGACCAGTCCAGGAACCGCCTTGCCGCTAAAACAGATCACCATAGCTATCCAACTCCTGCTACCCACGAGGATGAATTGTTACCAGACAGACGTTTATGAAATTACCCCGACTGTTCTAGAGGGTACCAATTACACACTGGGTCTCGCTGGTGTTTGTGCCTCATGAAACGCGTTACGGTATACGGAGGATGGCATTGTCTCCAGATCTTGAGCAAAACCAATTGGCGGAATCCTGGAAGGACAAGCTATTGAGACTCATGGAGTCCGGCGCGCACGGGGAGGCTTGGGCCGTATGCCAACGCGCCATTGCCCAGCATCCGGACTCCCCGGAGCTCCTGGTTAGCGCCGCCACGGTACTGATGAAGCTTGACCAAGCGGCCGAGGCCGAGCGCTACGTGGCCAAAGCGGCAGCTTTGCGCCCCCATTCACCGGTGATCTGGAACAACCTGGGCTTGGCATTACGGAATCAGAACCGCCTTGCCGAGTCGCTGGAGTGTTTTGAGAGGGCGCTGCGGCTTGATCCGGATTGGGCGCGAGCGCATTATGACCGGGCCTTTTCTTTGCTACTGGCAGGAGACTACGGGCAGGGCTTCCGAGAGTATGAGCATCGCTGGCGAGCGAATGACTTAGAGCGGCCGGGTGACAGTGAGCCGGAAATGCGCCGGCGTTTGTGGAGCGGTGAAGACCCCAAGGGTAAACGTATTCTCCTTTACGCGGAGCAGGGCTTAGGAGACACGATTCAGTTTGTCAGATACGTGGCGCCTTTGCAGGCACGCGGCGCCCATGTAGCTCTGGATGTGCAACCGGAGCTGAGAGGCTTAGTCCGCTGGCTGCTGCCGGAATGCGAAGTCGGCGATGGGGATGCTACCGCGGCGTTTGATCTGCATTGCTCTCTCATGACGCTGCCGCTCAATTTTTTGACTACGCCCGAAACGATTCCGCCGCCCGCAGTTTTCTTGTTTCCGGAAGCAATGCGAACCAAGTGGAAAGCCAAGACCTTTTCGGGGGATCAACTGAAGGTAGGGCTGGTGTGGGCCGGAAGTCCTGAGAATCCCATGGACGACCGGCGCTCTACACACCTAGCGGCCTTTGAACCGATCTTGAGCGATGATGTTCTCCGCAAGAAGGCGCGCTTTTTCAGTTTTCAGGTCGGCTCGCGAGCGCCGGAGATAGCCCAGGCCCGCTATCGAGGCACGATCTACGACTTAAACCCGGAACTAAACGCGGCCACGGAAACAGCAGCCGCGCTGGCGCAGATGGACCTGGTGATCGCGGTAGATACCTTTGTGGCGCATCTGGCGGCCAGCCTCGGCGTAACCGTTTGGCTGCTGCTGCCGTTTGCGCCGGACTGGCGCTGGCTACTCGAGCGCGAAGATTCGCCATGGTATCCGTCGATCCGGCTGTTCCGTCAGAGCGTCGCCGGGGATTGGGCCGGAGTTATCGCGCGTGTGCGAGACGCGCTGAACAATTTACGAAACAGCCGATAGCTTTTGGCCAGGGGCACCGAGCAAAGGCCGAAACCGAGGCGCGCGCGTAAGCAAGCGCTTTTCTGTCGCATATCGTTTGGCTGGGGTACCGAGCGAAAGCCGAAACCGAGCAGCGTGAACCGAGCAGCGTGAACCGAGCAGCGCGAACCGAGCAGCGCGAACCGAGGCGCGCGCGTAAGCAAGCGCTTTCTGCCGCTTACGAAACCGAGCCGCGACTAGAAGGAGCGGTTTAACATGCTATTTCGCGGGCTGCTGGAAATTCGGGTGCTGTAGCCACTGCCGCACCATGCTTGTTTGCGCCAGCTGACCCCATTCCGTGGCGGACTGGCCGGAGGCGCCGGACGCAGTGGCGCTGGCGGGCGCAACCGGCTCCGCGTTTGGACTGAAGATACCGCCGCCAAAACACGGCGTCGAGAAAACGGGCGAAGGGGTCGGCAGCAAGGGGACGGAGCGGCTAGGCGTTACGAAATTCATAAGCGTGGCCGGGTTGCCGATAAGCGGCGAAGCGTCGCGCGCGGTCAGCGCCTTTAGGCCCCAACGCCATTCCATCAGCTTCAATATCGACGTATGATCGAACAGCGTATGGTTCACCAGCGGCGCGGACCCGGTGTTCTGAGTAAAGGGAGAAACGAATATGGCGGGGATGCGCAACCCTAACAGAACTTGCCCGTTTACCTGGTCGGTGTCTTTTTTGTTCGGCGCCACAGCGCGAGGCGGCGCGACATGATCATAGAAACCGCCCCACTCATCGAAGGTAATGATGAGAACGGTCTTCTGCCAAGCCGGACTTTTCGAGAGCGTGTGGAAGATTTTCGCGAGGAAAGCATCGCCGTTGCGGACGTCGGCGTGAGGATGGTCGTCATTGCCTGTGCCGTCGTCCAGAACTGTATAGATGGGATCGACGAAAGAGACGGCGGGAAGAGTCCCGGCGCTAGCGTGCGTCAAGAATTCGCTGAACAGACCGGTTGAGGTAAGGTATTTGAATCCCCATAATGCCAGATACGGGACGTTGTTGAAGTAGTAACGATGGGACACGTTGGCCGCCGACAGGCGATCAAAAATGGTCGGAAGGCTGGTAAAGGAAACACTGTCGTCCAGGCGATCGGTTTGGGCGGCCCATAAGAACATGCGGTTCGAAAAGGTCGGCCCCAGCATCGAAGCGAAATAGCGATCGCAGACGGTGTAGTTCTGTGCGAGTGCGCTGTAGAAGGGTAAATCCTGCTCAACGTAGTAGCCGATGCTGAAGACGTCGTTGGCCCCGGCCCGCAGGAAGCCGTCCATCTTGCCTCCATCGTAAGCGACGCGGCTATTTGCGTAGGAGTGATCTGGATCCGGGTGCCCGCAGCCTTCGTAATCAGGCGCCAGCCAGTGCGTGGTGTGGGCGACGCCCGCCTTGTCGGTGAAGCTTAAACCGGACTGCTTACCGTCGGCGCCGGGCAGCCAACCTAACACATGGTCGAAGCTGCGGTTCTCCATCGTGACAACGACGATGTGTTCAATGCCGGAATCCTGCGGCGCCGGCAGCGTGACTGAGCCCGTTATGCCGGCGGCTCCGTTAACCAGACCCGGTACGCCCACCGTGGTGGAGCCGCCGCCCGAAACTGGCTGTGCTGTCAACGGGGGCGTTCGACATCCGCTCGCGAGGGCGGCGGCGCTAAGCGCTCCCAGAAATTGCCGGCGATCGATGTGCAACTGCATAAAGCACCTCCTGATATTTACGCGTACGCTTGTATGTTTGTTTTGTGGCAGATCGGTCGTACGTAGATCTTAAAGATCGAGCTTAGCTTCGGGTCGCCACACTTGCTGCTTTGGAACTCGAATGAATGCCTGGGCGACCGAGCCC
>JAABUQ010004023.1_pt1 | contig 25804 bp, 29 predicted proteins | sample 5560001 | NCBI WGS metagenome assembly JAABUQ01 (sample SAMN10711888, study PRJNA513371) | rock metagenome | isolation source: Antarctica rocks | place: Antarctica: Victoria Land, Finger Mt nord | collected 2015-12-18
TCAAAGGAGGATGGAGGGTTTTAGCGGATGAAGTCTGTTTAGAGTCGAGGATTTTGTGGGGATATTCTCAACGTGTTCGGCGGTAAGCTTACCTTCTTCGTGGTATATTCGATCAACGTCTTCGCATATCCCTTGCCCCTTGATCCAGGTCTGGTGCCGATGTAAACTAAATACCAGCTTTTGCGGTCCGCTTCCCCAAGCACCTCATGCTTGGTGTTGTGTAGCAAAGGCAAGAATTCCTTGTAGAAACGAAAATTGCCCTCTTTGGAGAGTTTGCGCTTAAATTTCCAGATTCCGGAGCGGATCTGGGTAAGGAGGTCATCCATGTTTTTGCCGGGGGGCATCCTGTATACGCCCGTGATTAACTTGAATGAAGGGACGTGGGTTTGGTAAAGGCTGTCTTACCAGAGAGCGACACAATCATAGTTTGGGCCGATAGCGGTAGCGAGCCCACTCAGGCAGTGCGCGTAAGTGATTTTCTCCATCATGTAGACGTGCAGATTCCATTCCTCGGCAGCAGACAGCTCTCGGTCTGGCGTTTGGACGAAATACATGGCCACATCGTCTTTTTTGAACGCTTCTGCCAGGCTGAGTGCAGCGGCCTTGTACTCATGCTTACCAAGAACACGCGGGGTGTTGTTGGTAGCGGTAGAGATGCTGGAGGAGAGCGAGGTCGATGGGTAAGACACAATCGGTCGGTTCTTCTCCATTGTCGCTACTGATACTGCTGGGGTGGGTGGTACAATCTAGGGGTACTGCTGCTGCTTGTTCTCGCGAGTAGAGCATCCAGTCGTCTTGAATACGAAAAGCCTTGCAGTTTCATTTAGGTTATGCGACGTTATGCTGATATTAGGACGCTGACGTACCAGGTGGGTATCTAGCAGTAGTGAAGAACGAAGGGCTCAAGGAGAATCAATGGGTCTTGTCAAATCGCCACTATGCTCTTTGGACAACTGCGTTCTGGAGATTGTCTCGAAACGAGACGGGAAACGCAAGCAAGGGAGATACAGGCGAGTGTCAACCGACATCAACGCAGTTCTTGATATGGGGATCTGGCGGTGAGTTGTACGAGAATGTTGGGTGTCAAGGCCCAATCAAGGCGAATATTCCAGGCGGAGCTGCAGGATGCGAGAAAGCGATTAGATGACGTGGGAAGGTTGATGCAAGGTGTTCTTCTTTGCCAGTGATGTTTGCAGACGATTCCCCTGGGGACGATGTGTGGGGCAGCTGACTTGGAATTTATTCCGTGAGTGGTCAAAGGTGCAGTGTGACAGGCAAAGCTAGTGTGTGTTTTATGCAGCTCGGTCACGCAGGCGACAGGCTGAGATGCCAGATATCAATTGCCAGACGCAAGATGCAAGATGCGAGATGCCAGATAAGGTTGAAGAAGAGGGGAGGAAGGAAGGAATGGAGGAATGGGAGAATATAAGACGTTGAAAAATTGAGTGGGATGGCAGAACTGGCGTGGGGATATTGACCCCGGGTCCGCTAATGGAGGAAGCATCGACCCTTTTTTGAGGCTTGTTGAAAGAACAACGACTTCAATGATAGGTGAAGAGAAATACCGGAGGACGGGAAGCAAGTGAGCGGTCCAAGCGATGCATGCCTCGAGCCCTGCAGTGGTTCCAATAGCTTCAAGTCTTTCCCAGCCTGGACTAGTTACCGCCAGCTTGGCAATCTAGGCTCGACGGTAGAAAGGCAGACGGTCGATGCCGAGGGGCCGGTGTGACAAGGTTCTCGAAAGAGGGATGAGGAGAAGATATCGTAGAGAATAAATACAGTCGGCTGACTGGTTGAGATGGGGGATCTGGATCTACGACAAGGATCGCGGAGAATTCGCTTGCGATTTCTTCAACAGGAATGGCAGCGCTCTCTTCTTCCGGCACTCTGATGCTTTGCGTAATCATTTCTATACGTTACTGTTTCAAGTCTCAAGGCGTGAAGAAATAGAGACTGATGGGAGTTTTTTTTAAGCGTGGCTATAATACGAGCATACTCTTCAAAAACCCTGAGCCCGCATTCGACAACATGCAGCTTTCTGTCAGATTCCAGCCCCACGCAGATACACACACCGCAAAGGCGGACGTAGCTCCTATTCCCCATTCCATTCATTGCATTCCCATCCCTAATTCTTAGAACGCGAGACATCGGGACGCAAGACAACGCATAACGGCACCGATGGTTGGTGATGCACGCAAAAGGGTATCGATGTTAACTCGGTTATGCTTGTCAAACCATCACATCCTCCGGATCTCCTTCTCGTCGGTGTACTTCTCTAGCCCCTCATCGAGGTGGTCCCACCATTCGAAGAGCATCGACTCGCATATCAGCTTGAACCAGGGCGTAAAGTTTAAGCGGTTGTTCTTGAACATGGCTTTCAACTCCTGCTGTGAAACATATTTCGCGTCCCGGACTTCGTTCGGGTTGGGCGTGTGATTGACATCGGCTTTGATGAAGAGTATGTAGTCAACTAATTCACTGTGAATCCTGCGTGCCTTCGACTGGCATTGGGTCTGCTTTCAAGACCTACTTTCATGTTCTCCCCACTTTCCATCGCTCGGAGCTTTGTAGTGTATCCTCGTCAAAAACTGGAACTGATACAGCGGCACCTGCTTGGCCTTGATCCCGAGTTCTTGATCCAGTTTTCTCTGCGCCGCCCTCCTTACCCCCTGCACCGCCGTCTCCAATTCCCGACCCGTTTCCCCGGGCACGCCCAGCGGATGTGAGCAGCAAGTGTTGGTCCACATATCGGGAAACGTAATCTTCTCGGACGCCCGCTGCTGCAGGAGGAGGCGATTGCTTGAGTCGAAGAGGAAGACGGAGAAAGCGCGGTGCAGGAGGCCGTTGTCAATATTTGTCATCAAATGGCCTTGGGGGCTTGTGAGACATGGTTGGAACAGCGTCGAGGGGGGTTAGGACGCACAAACTTTCTTGCTCGCACTTCCGATTGGGATATCATCCTTATCTAGGACAATGCAGACCTCCTCCATCAATCGTATTTGCTCTTCATCGTATCCTTGTAGGTCTCGGTCCACGGTGGGGACTCTGTGCGAACCCGCGAGGTGGGTATCGACATCCGGGAATAATTGCAGGACATTCTCCGCGGTCACTGTCTGCGTCTGGGTTTGGCTCATGCTGGCAATCTCAAAGCGTGAATAGCAACGGAAGAAGGACGAGCGGTCTTTCGCTCAACTTTGGATTACATGAAGCAGTGAAAGTGTTTCGGTGCTCGGGGTTGCCGTGATTACTGTGATTATATTGACTAAACCGCTTTGAGAGTATATTCTCGGCCGAAACAGAGAAATGTTTCCTAAGGCGACAACCCGCGATCAATGGGATGAAGGGACGTCTACCTGCATCTTGCCTCTATTCTACGTGCGTGAAAGCCGTAAGGCAATGACGTCCGAGATGCTTGATTGTGGTACTATCTGAGCTGGCTCTGTCAAACGATCTTCCTACTACACCAAATTGTTCATGTAATATAGCACATTCAACGCCCACACATGTGCCAACCCATCGCGTTGCACTGCTCTTGCAGGTATCATAGGCGTGTCGTCGTCATGACTAGTCACGGTCTAACATACCGGCACAATGTAGGTCACCAGGACCCTTTCTTGACCTTTTGCTTTCAAATCAGAGGTGGAAAGGCGAAAAAAATGTTACTAGAAGTACATATCAAATAACGCTAGCGAGCTCAATCATCAGAACGGTGTCGATAATGTCGCTGGAAGAGCCCGGTTCAAAAAGAATGCTTAGGGTCCCTCAGATACGCATCCGGCACCTTTGGGACTTTTGGGCTTCCTGGAGCGCGACCGTGACCCCTGGACTGCGCTCTCATCAAGCCGTGCTGTTTGTACTCCTTGCCCTCCAATCCTGGTGCCATCATGCGAAGACTTGATTGAGCGCTACGTAGAGACGTGCTACCCAAGAGCCTGGAGCCGTTCATGCCACCGTGTCCGGTAGCTCGCTCGTCTTCGGAAAAGGTCTCGTCGGCTTCGTCATCGGCAAGCATTCCGTTACCATTATTGGAAGCTTTAGTCAGATTATTGGCAGGAGAGGTAACGGAGCGCGAATGGAGAGAAGGTCGGACCGGCTGTGCTGCAGCTGGTGTGGGCGGCGTGAAGGCGGTCGGGGTCATCATCCTAGGGTAGCCTCGCTGCTCTCCGAACCCATTGTGCATTGAGGAGATCGAGTCCGTACGTCCGAGGCTACTCTGTAGAATAGGAGCCGTCTCCTGATCGTAGATGTCGGCGCCGCTGTCGGGATCTGGGCTGTAGGGAACAATTGTAAGCGCTGAATAACGATTCGCCGCGTCGTTGTCGGCATCTAGGGTCTCGTCAAAGAAATCGTCACAACTATTGAGCTTTGACAAAACGTCGCTCATGCCCCCTTCCCTGCCATGGTCAGGCGCACTGTCTTCGCTATTTAGGGTATCAGAACGCTCAAGAGTGAAGTAGGAAGCCTCCTCGTGATCTTCCTCTGCATGAAATTCGACTTCAGGTGTTGGCACTGCTTCTGCAGCGGGTGCACTTGGATTTGCGCACTCCTGATAAATGAGCTGCATGTTTGTTCGGGTAGTGTTCGAGTGTATTGCCGGCATAGGTACCGACCACCCCGTTTCTTCTGGAATTCCATACAAGCTCTGGGTCTTCTCGTATTCTTTACGAACAGACAATGAACGTGACCCGAGGCCAGCCATGCTCATACGCATGTGGTGTTTGCTCATTGGCGTCTCCGACATGTACATGATGTGGTCAAGGATTTCTATTGCTTGCGGGCAGTATTCAGTTGAGAGCAGCCGTAACAACGGGGAGATCAGGTCTGGTCCATAATCGGCGATCTCGGAACGCCGCGTGTCGACATCAATGATCAAGACCTTGAGAACGTCGAGAGTCTTCAACTTGTACCACGGCAATTTGTTTGTAAGGAGACCAATAAGAAAGATCAGGATTCGGAGTTCCCAAGGTGCGAAATACTCTCGCCGGATCGTTGAGAGTATTTGGGATAGAAAGTTGCTGCTGGACTGATACTGGCCCCTGGCAAAGGCGTTCAGAACCTGTGCAACTTGCGGTACATCTTGCTCGGCTGCGGCCTTTGCCAACACCTCTGCACTTTGCATGCACTCCCTTCGTGTGCTGCTATCATCGAACGAATGTAGGAAGCATGGTAGGTTCGCTAATACTGTGAAGAGAAGTCGAGTATGGTTGCCAATTAGATCATTGTTTGGGTTCAATGCAACCAGCGTTTCGAGAATGCGCAACGAGCTTCGAAGTGAATGCTCTGATTTCAGGCCTTTGTACACAAGAGGCGTTACGCCCTCAAAAGTTCCCTGCCACCTGGTAGGTTTTGCCTTTTCAAGCAATCGGACAATGACAGGATCACTGATATCTATTTTCGCCAGAAGATTTTCCAGGATTCCCAAGGTCGCCACAAACTCTCGCTCAAAGATAGTATCCAGGCATGCACAGGTGGTCCAGAAGAGATGAGGATACTGAATTAGCTGGGTAGGTTCTAACGCAGCGACAATACTCTTGACAGTCGTCAGCATCTCGATGGAGAATGTTTGCACATCTTCAGCCTCGTGGACAACAGTGTTCGAAATGCGGGCTAAGATATCGCTCAGCATAGGTCGATCCAGAGGTACTAATACGCATCGGAAGACTTGTAGCGATCTGCAAGCTGTGTGTCGCACAGGACAAGATGTTCCCCAGTTCAGAGATATTTTGGCTAGCTGATCTTGTATGTTGGGGTAAATGAGAGCGAACAGCTCTATAATTTGACTTGTCACATGTGGCATCGAGGCCGGTACCCGCTTGCCGTCTCCTGCATCTTCTTGGTCAATCCATTCCTCGAATTTAGAAACTCGCTCTCTGTACGTCCAGACAACTCGAGGTTCATTTTGCCGAACGGACTCAACAAAAACTTCAATAGCTTGCTTTGCTGGAGCCTCATCCGGGATTTTAGTGACAATAAGTTCGTGTATCAAGTGCACAAGCATTTCTCGGGCTTGCTCTTGGACAAGTGGAATATGGTGATCCCATAAGACGAGAAGTGCCTGTATGAGCAATGGCACACTATCAGGCTTGATCATCATCGGCGCTACCATTAGATCGACCAAAAAGATCAAGGAAAGTTGGGTCAGGGAGAACAGATCCTGCAATGATTAGCCAACGACATTCAAGGAGGCAGGATGGCGCTTACTTGTCCTCGGACAATCGGTAGAGCCTCAGCCAAGTCTGCCACATACGGTAGACCTGAATGGTCTGGTGGGATCGCTGTTGGTTCACGTTGGGAATGCACCATATTCTTGGGGGTTATCTGCAGGAGCAAGAATTCGACGACTTTCTGGCCAGCTGGCGTACTGGACAAGTAAACAATTATTTGCTTGGCGTAATAGACAAAGCTTTGGTCTCGCCTGTCGAGGCATAACGAAATGACAAAGTCTAGCACGAGTTGCACATTTCCAGCATGTGGCCCGGTTGCAAGAGCCTGCCAGAGCGCTTGAATCTCGTTGTGTAATACACCACTAGCTTTAGTCGTGATCTCGAGGAGGTTAGCGAGCAGCATGTAAGACTGAGCTGTTGGGCCACCACGTGGATCAACTTGCAGTTCAATGACCTGTATCCAAGGGAGGATTGCCGCTATCATGTTGCGTTGGAGATCAACATGGATGTTCCTAAAGTGCAAGGAAAATTGGGAGAAGACGAAGAATGCGAATTCTGTGTGCTGCCTGGAAAGTCGTTTCGAAATCTCGAATTGAGCAAGTTTGTAAACCGCTGTAGTCCTGTCGGAGATGCTTATGTCAAAGTCCTGGATTTTGGAATTCTGTAGCCGGCGTTGCTCGAGGCGCTGCAAAAGCTTTGCGGACTTGATCCTGATCTCACTGTTTTCACTTCCGAGTGTGAAGAGAATTGCTGCAAGAATTCTCCAAAATGGCAACGGATAATCAGCGTGCTCGTGCAGCACCCTTGTCACAACCTCGAAGTAACTCTCGAGGGCATTTGGCTGATTAGGCGCGTAGCAACTCTCGACAGCAAACTCAAGCAGTTCTGGAATGTCTTTGTTGTTAACAATGAGATTGTGAAGAGCACGACGTCCGATAGTGTGCAACTTGTCGCTTTGAGTCTTGAATATGTGATCAATCCACTGGAGCATTCGATCATGATTGAAAGACAATGTCTCCCCCCTATCGGTGATCACTTTCATAGGTCCAGCCTGTAGCAAGTAAGCGGAAATACGAGCCGAATGTATCTCGAGCAAGACTTACAGACAGAGCCGCCATGGCACTTAGGGCGGCGGTACTTAAGTCTCTTTTCTCCGTCTCCATTGCTGCGTTGATGTGTGTCCTCTCTCGGTTGTCCGAATGTCGCTCAAATACCAGTCGCTTCATGTCATCATCCCTCTGAGCAATTTGGGCCTGGTTCGGGGAGAAGCCGCACCAACCTTCCATCAGCCCAAAAGCGGATTTTCTTGATTCGAACGATATATAACGCAAAGGGTCTTTCGTTTGGCTGATGCCGTTGAACAGCGCCTCTAACAATCCGCAATAGTGCCGTCTCAGCTTTTGGCACTCCCAATCCATTTGAATCTCTTTGTCGCTCAAGTAAAGCATCAACTCTTTGGTATAGGTGCAAAGATTTGTCATGATCCACTCATCTTGTAAAGCTTTCTGATCGAGGAGAAAGCGAGCGGTGAGCCTGTAGACCTGAGCGACTTCCGTTCGCAGTCGATCGGTGCCCGGGCTCTTGCGAGGGTTGCTGCCGGTACGTTGGTGCATACCAATGCGCTGCTTCGCCTCTTCCTTGCACGTCGTGACAGCGTATTGTAAAGATTCCAGAAGTGTTCTATACAGACCGATCTGGATCGAGCTCAGAGCGATGACGATGGCATCGCGGATGGAGCTCTGACTGGCAGATAGAAGAGGAATGACATATGCGAAAAGAGCTCGAGCTGAGCTGATCTTGTCCTGGCCTTGCTGAACAGGTTTGGAGATCTTGCGAGCGTGTTGTGTCTTGTCAAGCTGGCTTTGCGTCTGCGCCCCTGCATTTGTTACTGTAGTGCAGGCCATCACGAGATATAATTTCCATTGCTCAATCAGAACTTCTGGAGATGTGGATTGAAGTCGATTCGGTGTACGTGTGGAGCCATGATCATGTCCTTGCATCGGCGTACCCCGAGATTCGGGATCCAGAAGACTTATGCTATCATGCATCTGGAGCAACCGCGCACAAACGATTTCCCGCCCAAGCATGACAGCAGAGGGGCACAAGGCCAGACTCCTGCGAATGATGTCAGGGAACAGCTTCAACCAAAGAGTGGCATCGTAAGAAACATCACTGCTGCTCAGCTCGATCAAAGCGTGCTGAGCTGTGCTACTGCGCTTGCCTTTTTGCAGTCGGGTTCTTTCGGCGACGGTAAGGGACTCGTCATTTACATCCATCACGCCTTGGGAGTCTCCTTCAAGGATTTGAATAATTCTTGGGTTCTCCCTTCCCAGTGCGGTATCGAATTGAGTAACAATTTTCAGGACTTCAACGGCGATTGCCCTGACCCGCCGCGATTGTGAGCAAAGGAAGAAGAACCCGTGGGATTCTACCTCGTCAACATGATTCGAGACACTGGTAAGATCTAGGTGGAGACCCCGGCTACCAGATGAGCCATCCCCTACTGTCCCAGTGGAGGCATCTTTCGTCTTCTGTTTGATCTCCTCGATCCAGATTTGCAGAAGCTCAACATAGAGTCTCAGAGTGCTTTCGATATGATCTGGTCCCAGCAAGCCCTCTTCGGACATTGTTGAGTATCGAGCATCGAAGTTGAAGATGAAACGAGCAAAGCCGATTGTGACAGGCTGGGCTAACGCTTGCCGGGCTATAGACTTGAGAGAGTGTGTCGAGGATACTGCGATGTTGTACTGAACGTGGGCAGTGCATGTACACAGGAGGTTGATGAGTGAATTCAGCTGAATATGCGAGGAGAGACAGCGCGGTAATGCCTGCACAGCCACATGCAGAAGCTCATAAAATCCAAGCCTATGCTCCGTTGGACCTTGATGATCATCTCTGCGACCAAATGTGAAGGTCTCCGTGAGTGGTGTCTTGGGTGTGAATCCACCAAACTTCTCGTCCAGAACAGCTTGGCCACCGAAAGCATTGTCGCATATGATGGTGATCTTCCCAAGAATCTCGCAAAATCGGGCATGGAACTCTTTGGCTGACTCGCCAAGTTTGGCCACGGCGACCGGACGCGAAGAGCTTGGATCATGATTTTCAGGTGTCGTGGCTCCACTCGTTGACCGCTGAGAGCTATGGAAGGTGCCTGCAATCGTAATTGGGTCTATTGACAGGCCACCGCTTCGAAACCTCGGAAATTGAGGTCTTCCGTGTTCTCCTTTTTCCAAGTCTGTCACGATCACCAAGAAAGCCCTGATTCCTATAACCATCCTTTCAGGGTCAAGTTGCTCGACCTTGATTTCTTTACCAGTCGCAAAGAGGTCCGAATTGATCAATGGGAAGATGATGTTCCTGAAACAATATTCCTGATTCCAGTACCCAATGATGCGGACCAACTCAATGATAGGCTCAGAAACCGCTGCGTCGAAGGACAGCAACGCTTTCTTACCGGACGGGAGGATAGACTTCATGATATCATCCAGCCTGCGTAGTGCAGTCGCTGGAGTATCTGTGACCCTGTCGAGGTATGTCCATACCAGCCGGCACATTGCCTGGAGAGCAAGTGGTCTAGTTGCCCGGTCTTTGAGCTTTGTTTGTAGAGAACTCGCTATGGAAAGCCAGTGTCCAGCAAAATGGTCGGTCGGAGATGAACACATCAACATTATCGAACAGGGAATTGCTTCTGCCCAATGACGGGGCTTTGCGATCATCCCTCCCAGCCTGGGATTGACGATGTTAAGAAAGTCCTTAAAGGTCTGAGAAGTGCTCATCTGGGGACCCCATTTCGACGCGATCGGCAGCAAGAGGTCCACAAGTACTTGACAGTATGCGTGCTTTATTGGTTGGCCATGAGAGTTTACAAAAAGTTCCCCGAGACTCAGTAGGAAGTCGCTAGATTCACGCCAAAGGCTTTCTGGCTGTGTCCTCACATGCATGTGTCGCATTGCCAAGATCATGAGCTCGGTTTTCCCTTCCAGGTCCCGAGGCACCGGTCCCTTGACGTTGAGCTCTCTCTGGAATCTATTCAGTTGGTTTGTAAAGCGTCGTGACACGCTCTGTAGGCTCTTGCTACTCATGACTCCTAGTAGCTGACTGAAGATTTTCCAATTAGCTCGCCGGAATGGATAGCTAACAAAGAGATCTGGTTCGAGCTTTTCAAGCTGCCCGAAAATGATATCTTCCAATTTGTCATATAATTGCTGGTTCCCGGCTGGCAGTGCTGTTACGTCGGCTTTGTTGAAAACTTCGATGAGTACTCTACATGTCAGGTAAACCACCACTGCCGACCGCTGTTCCGCGAGGTAATTAGCATTAGCATCATCGTACCCAGGTCCAGCCTGTCCCATCTCAGAGTACTGTGAGTGTTCTGTATTCCGTCTCATCAGTCCTCGGGGTAACGGGTTTGGTGATGAGGCCTGTCCAGGATTAGCTCGTGGTATAGGTCCATTGTGTCCCGTCCCAATCACCGACCTCATTGCCAGCGTTCTCGTAGCCTTTCTGTCTCCGCCAGAGCATGATGGTATCAACCAAAGGCCTCGGTTTCCGCCGAGTGATGTGCGCAAGAGCGGAAATTAATTGGTCAAACTCGGGATCCGCACCTGCTCCGCAGATCTGTTCAAAATTGGCGCCTGGATTAGGCGACTCGAAAAGACATTGCTTAATCTTGTAATCTGCCTGGACCACAAACTACCGTTGACGAATTAGCACATACAAGGCGGGGGGGGATGGGATAGAGAGTGAGGCGAATAGTGGGAACAGGTAGGGAAGGGTGGAGGGGCGAGGTTGGTATGCCAGAATGGAGATTCTGTTGCAGAGGAGTTGAATGGGAGGAGGTTGAGTACGTGGGTGAGATAGAGAATATGCTGCGTTATCTTTCTGTCTATGTACCGAGAGGGGACGTCCTGAGAGGGGACGATAGTGGGTTATGAGATCTTTCATTCTGCAAAGGTTCTCTTTCAGGGAAGAATCACTAACCTTGTTGAACAGGTGGTGAAGCGCATATTCTCCCACGGTCTTCTGCTCTTGTTGCTGGTTTCGTGATAGTGAGCGTTGGTGGCTGTGCTCTCGTCGAGTTCTACTGCTTTGGGCACGGTCAAGCCGTTTGTGCGCCGATGTTCCATTACCTATGTCACTCTGGTCACGTTCTGAGGTTGTGGTAGATGTGGAGGCTGCGTGTGACGAGACGTGAAGCGTACCTGATGGAGAATTGCTTGGTTGCTTCTGCGATTGACCACGCCGAACCAGTGGATTATAGTCAGGCATTCCTGCGACATCGTTCACCGGGCTTACGAGGTCTGAACCTGCCGGACTCGTAGCAGGTGATGTAACGAAGATTGCATTCCTAGCTTGCGGGTGGGCCTTTGAAGCCTGTCGTAAATGGCCATGACTCCCGGAAGGTCGCCGTTCAGGCTCCCCAGCGAGGCTAGCAGCTACTGGTGAGCGTGTAGGTGTGGCTGACGAAATCAGCCTAGGTGAATGGACGTGTCCTGTCTGCTGCGTGTGTATGTTTGACATGGAAATCTTCCCTAATGCTGGCAAGCGTCCTCTTGAGCCCACAATATCTCGACCATGGCCGCGTGGCTCAGACTCGCTCGAGTCTTGTGGGACGGACGGGGTATAGGTGGATGATGGTAATACAGGCAAAGTTGGCGGAGGGTATAGCCTTCCACTGGGATGTGGGGCGCCAGCTTCGGGTTCGAGCTGTCAGCACTGGCCTCTATCAAAGTAGGCGTTCGAAGGCGCATCATACCCATGCTGCATCTTTCCCAAGCTTCAGAATGCTATTATTGATTTATCACCTTCTCGACTCCATGTGGGGCACTTCGGAGGTAGGCCACGGCCAGTCAATGGCACGGCGGCCGCCCAGCTGTATTACGAGTACGGAATATTGCAAGCAGTAAAGGGAGTAGGGAGTACTTTTTTGCCGTCTCGAGGGGCGGCGGTGAAGGTACAGTACAACCTTTTGCCGCCCGAGGGCAAGACAAGCCGAATGTAACACCGCCTGCGCTCATCAGTCTCTCTATTTCTCAAATACTGCCGGTGTCTACGCATGATATCATTGGTAATGAAGTAGTATATTCACGTCTTAAAGGGTTCTAGAAGATCTAAGGTCAATATGTGTCGACATTTGATCCCCTTATCCCATGTTGTCACTCTCATCGATAAGCGAAGAGCAAGACTCGGATTGCGAGTGATATATGATCGCCTCCTCGCTGTCGACCAAGATTTATGTAACATACGTCACATAAATTTGCCTCTGCATCTAGCCTTGCAACGAGCGACCTGGTATTCTTAGATGTTGTTGAATGCATCCCGTCCCCTCTTCACGAACTGATTGAGAGCGGAATCGATCCGGATAATCAATAGAAACGGGCCAACTTCGATGACACCTCGAGTAGTGGCTTCTGTAAATTTGTCCTCATTAGAAGACTTGACTGCCTCCCAAGCTCTCTTACGCCCTTGCGGAGACCGCCACCGTCGTCGCAGTACACTACCGTCCTTATCGAAGTCTGACGAGAGTTGTTTATGATTCTTTAGGTGCTGCGTGCGTCTGACAATATCTGGTTCCCCGATTAGCCACTAGCATAAGCTCAGCTTCCTTGCTGCCCTCACAAGAAGACTTTCGAGCACTGTTTCTTTTGTCGCGGGGGATATCACACTTGTTCAAGCCGAAGGGTTGCTTCTCCGCGATGGCACAATTGGACACTCTAGACCTGGTGGTCCTTGCGGTCCTCCTGCTAGGGACAATCGCATATTTCACCAAAGGCACGTATTGGGGTATTCCGAAGGACCCGTACGCGAGCTCCTACTCCATCGCAAACGGACACAAAGCAAACAAGACACGGAATATCCTAGAGAAAATGGAAGAGTCGGAGAAGAACTGCGTGGTGTTCTACGGCTCGCAGACGGGCACAGCGGAAGATTACGCCTCCCGATTAGCAAAAGAAGGCTCCTCGAGATTTGGCTTGAAGACTATGGTGGCAGACTTAGAAGACTACGACTACGACAATCTCGATACCTTTCCGGAAAATAAATTGGCTTTTTTCGTCTTAGCCACCTACGGCGAAGGAGAACCGACAGATAACGCTGTTGACTTCTACGAATTCTTCACTGGGCAAGATGTTTCCTTCAGTAACGGAGGTAGCGTTGACGAAAAGCCGCTGGAGAATCTGAAATTTGTGGCTTTCGGTCTAGGGAACAATACCTATGAGCATTACAATTCGATGGTGCGTAAGGTCAATGAAGCATTGATCAAGCTTGGGGCTTCCAGGATTGGGGAGCCCGGAGAGGGTGATGACGGTGCAGGAACCATGGAAGAAGACTTCTTGGCTTGGAAAGAGCCTATGTGGTCGGAATTGTCTGAGAAGATGGGTCTCGAGGAGCGAGAGGCGGTGTACGAGCCGATATTCAGCATCACAGAAAGAGAAGACATGGACCCAGAGTCAAATGAGGTATACTTGGGTGAACCGAACAAGAACCACCTCGAAGGCAGCCAGAAAGGTCCCTACAACTCGCACAATCCCTTCATCGCACCAATTGTGGAATCAAGAGAAGTCTTCACCGTCAGAGACAGGAATTGCCTGCACATGGAAATCGGCGTCTCCGGCTCCAACCTTACGTACGAAACCGGCGACCACATTGCAGTCTGGCCCACAAACGCTGGCAAAGAAGTCGACCGTTTCGTTAATATCCTCGGGCTCACCTCGAAACGCCACAGCGTCATCAGCGTTAAAGGCCTCGACGCCACGGCCCGGGTCCCCTTCCCCACCCCGACTACCTACGATGCGGCCATACGTTATCACATGGAAATATGCGGCCCCGTCTCCCGACAGTTCATCGCCTCCCTTGCTGCCTTCGCCCCAACCGACAAAGCCAAAGCTGAAATGACAAAACTGGGCAATGACAAAGACTACTTCTCGGAGAAAATCTCTCAGCAATACATGAACATCGCGCAAGCCCTCGAGTCGATCGACAACTCCCAACCCTGGACCGCGGTCCCCTTCAGCATCATGATCGAAGAAATCAAAAAAATCCAACCTCGCTACTACTCCATCTCCTCCTCCTCCCTCGTCCAAAAGGACAAAATATCGATCACAGCCGTGGTGGAAGAAATTCGCGTCCCGGGCTCGGACAGCATAATTAAGGGCGTCACGACCAACTACCTGCTCGCGCTGAAGCAAAAACAACACGGGGACCCCTCCCCCGACCCCCACGGGCTCACCTACGCCATCACCGGCCCGCGCAATAAATACGACGGCATCCACGTCCCCGTGCACGTGCGCCACTCCAACTTCAAACTCCCCTCCCACCCCAGCAAGCCGATCATCATGGTCGGCCCCGGCTCCGGCGTGGCGCCATTCCGCGGGTTCATCCAAGAGCGTGCGGCGCAAGCGGCCGCAGGCGAGAAGGTGGGGCAGACGATCTTGTTCTACGGGTGCAGGAGGAGCAGCGAGGACTTCTTGTACAAAGATGAGTGGGAGGTGAGTTTGCCGGTCCCTACGTCCAGATCCACCATTCCCCCAGTCCGCATGTCAACCCCCCAACCCTCGAAAACGCCCCACCCCAAACAGAGTACAGACTAACCACACCCGTCCTCCCTCCAGTCATTCAAGCAAACCCTCGGCCCCTCCTTCACCCTCATCACCGCCTTCTCGCGCGAGCAAACCAGAAAAATCTACGTGCAGCACCGTATCGAGGAGCACGCAGCCCTCATCAACAACCTGCTGCAGAACGAGAAGGCGAACTTTTATGTGTGTGGGGATGCGGCGAATATGGCGCGAGAGGTGAATACGAAGTTGATCAAGATTATTAGTGAGGAGAGGGGGGTTTCGTTGGAGAAGGGCGAGGATGTGGTCAGGGCGATGCGGAGTAGTAATCAGTATCAGGAGGATGTGTGGTCGTAGGGTCTGGAGGAGGGTGAGGGGGGAGGGAAAGGGAAGGGGATGGGGATATTGTATATGTTGAGGTGGTGTTGAAGCTGGGGAACGGCGAGGGCTAGGCGGTGTGGACATTATAGATGAGAAGATGTACAAGCGTTGCGTTTGAATGGTCGTGGGTGGGTTTGTTCTGCGGTTCAATGAATATAGATTCGTTTTTGCGTGAGGTCTCAGCGGGTGGCGAGAAGCAAAATTGTCTATCCACAACCCTTGGTGTCCACTCGAAAAGACTCGAAGGCGCTACGTAAAGGGTTTCCTCTTTGTGAGCTCGAACGATCTTTTTCCTCTCGAGGCCGCGTCTTATGGCTTCGTTTGTGCTTGCTGCTTGCTGGCAGGAGGCACACTATGTCCCATGGAATTCAAAAGTAATCATGTCTTGCTTCGTTGTCTAATCGCGGCCCCATCTCTCGTAGGCTTCGGTGGTGGACACCCTGCTGTCGCCACCACACTTAATGTCCTCCTTACTAAATTTTCAACCATCGATCCTTGTTGTTCCACTTTGCCATTGCCATTTCGTTCCAGAATACACAATTGCGCGTGCAAGAAGCTAGAGAAGGTGTGTGGACGTAAAGAGTATATATTATATATGCCTTATGGTGATAACGGCATAAGGGTACCGACAGTAGAATGTCCCTGCGAGAGATGGGGCCATAATCTTTGAGGCACTTTCCACGTATCGCGAGCCAAATGCAAATCACGCATGTCCGAGTATTGCGGGGGGATGGATATGCATGGTGACATGGGCAAATGCAGGGATGACCCTGATCTGAGATCCAAAGCAGATGCAGATGTGGAGATGGGATCCGAGACATCTCGGTAGGATGACAAAACAAGACCTTGTCGCGTGAGTATGATCGATCGATGTCGAGCATTAGCGTCGTCCGGCAATCGATATCGATATATTCCTGAATGCCCTTCCTGGCCTTTCTCGGTCAGGATGATTACGAGCTGATCTCATTGGCTTGCAGTAGCGTGAGTTATGTATGGGCTGAGGCATTGACCTATCATAAAGCGATGTTCGCGAATGACCAGCGACGAATATATCATCTTGGAACGTAGATATAAGAAAAGCTCATAAGGTTCAACGACAACGATGTTGTGCATATGCTTCGATAGGAACCTAGGACAAGCGGAGGTATGTCCGTCACATTAGAAATTAACTTTTCAAATCTTCCATTGTGAGAGAAAGTATGCATGGTTGTAGTCGGGAAAAGCCACCTATTTGGTGTATCTAGGGGGTGGCTGGTGACCTGAGCAAGCTTGGATCTACGACAACGCAGAGTGTGATCTGATGCGCCCGGAAGATCTCAGGCTCGTGCTGGTGCAGCCGATTGTGATAGATGCTAAAGAAGAAGATCCTGAAGAGAATATTTTGATACCAATGGAAGAGGAGGAATCGACGTTGGACCGCCCAAACAAATGGCGTGTTTAGGAGGCTCTAGCGTCCTCACCACTGTGTACATGCACCTGTATCTACGTATCAACATGCCATCTCATCGTGTACCAATCTTAGAACTTTCCATAGTTTCTGCTGTCTTATGCGTTGTTCAAAGCCCACACTCGAACACGTTGGAGACAGCCAGAAGATACATGCCAGACATGATCAGAAAGCTGTCAACCTCGCAAGAAATGGCGGATTCGAGCTAGAGCAAGAACAAGCACTCCGGCCTTTCTGTAGCCAGGGCACAACACTCCGACGGTGTATAACGTTTGACCTCTCTCACGCAAGATGAAGCAGTTGCTACGCTTTGTGGGTGGTGAGACAGGTGTCTTTCCATTACTCTCGTCAAGCGATCTAGCTAGACGACCTTTCTCGATATTTGATTGTCAGAAGACGGAGTGAGGTGGCATATGGATGCGTCAGCTGTCGGAGTAAAATGATTTCTTCTTATGTAGGCGTGTTCTAAGCCACGGTATCAAGCAAGGAGACAGCTTTCTCCACAAGCCTGATAGGTCCGCGCCTGCAAGTCCGAGTTTTCTTTGCTGAGGCGCCTATGCACACCATGGGACTTTTCTCCGCATTTCTCAGGATGTCTTCCATGTTCGAAAAGAGTACCAGTACCTCTGCAAATCGTTCGTTGGCGTATGCCAACAGCTGTAAGACGTCGACGTTGTATCTGGCTGTTGTTTTACCCTCGGTCGCTCTTGGTGGAAGACGGAGAGTTGTCGATGGCGGAGAATTCACTACTATAGCCTCGAATTCTCTTATAGCAACAGCAATGGAAGCGGCCATGAGGCAGTAGGTAGGTACCGCCTTCCATTTTCATTCTCTACCCACTAGCCAAATCCTGCATATTTACTCCTCACCCTGCCCTCCTTCTTTCTTCTCCTCTTCTCCATCTCCATCTCCTTCTCCTTCTCTAAACATCCATCTCCATCATCCTTCTTCTCCTCTCTCGTCCGCTACAGCGCTTTGCACATACCACTTTATCGTTGGCAGATTGCTTGTGCATACTCTCTGTATCCATCCTGCCTTTTGCTCACATCCTATCCAGTCCACAACATCTCTCGGTCACGCCAAAGATATTTGGTAAGCTCACCACCCCCATCACCCAACCATCATTCTCCAGTCAGCCATAGTGATGTGCATGTGACCAATCTCCTGTCACTGCTCCCTCATCTACTGTAATACACTTGTCGGCATACTCTCGTGTTCTCTGTCGTTTCCCCATCACTCTCCCCTTATCTGCTGCTTTGCTGACCTGAACATACAGTCTTCTCCACAGCAGATACACCGTCATCTGCTGCTCTGTAGCTCCGTCATCTCCAGGACATTGCTGTGAGCCACCAATACTCATCCTTTTCCCCAGGCTCGTCGGCTGATGGAGAAAACTGCAGACCTCGAATAGCCAGAAACGCGCAATATCTCGAGCGTCAACAGACAAATCACCATGCCTCGTGAGTGCCGGCCAAATTTCTCGTTCAAGTCGCTTTCACGCCTCCATGCTCTACCTGGCGGTGTTCTTCTGTCGATACATGCTATGACGTTCTCTGCAGCCCCCAAACAATGGGCTGGTCACAGCTAACTCCCTCATCATATCTACCACAAATCGCTGCCTGACCATTTGCTCCTTCACAAGGAAGTTGCTGACATGTTTGCACAGGCAATGCTTATGGGAACATGAATTCTTCGCTATCCGGCCAGCATTTGGTTGCAAACCAGATGTATCCTTCATTTCCGGCATCTAACATGCAGCATGACGATGCCAGCCTTGGGATGGAAAGCTTTGCTGACGCACTCGGAACCATCAACCTTGGGAATGCAGGTGCAATGGGACATACTAGTTCCCAGAACGCTCCTATGCAATCAAACACTACCAACACGGACGGTTTCGTGAGCAGCAAAGCACTCGGTCCATTCTATTACCAGCTCCAAGACGGCACCATCGTTTACTCGGGCCCCAATGCCCCCCAAGCCGCATTTCCGCAGTACTCTTCCGCCCATTACAATTGGGCACTACAACAGCAGGCACAGTATCAGCAAACAGCTTATCCTAACATCGCAGCCCCCGGAATCTCGCTTGCACCAAACACTCCTCGTGGCCAAACATGGATGCCATCCCAGGGCGTCCCACCGGTTCCTGAACTCATGGCTGCTCGTCGTACATCATGGTCATCCAAGGAGGAGAGCCCCCAGACCCCCTCAATGAGTAACTGGCATGCCCAGGTCCTGACACCTTCTCACACGTCGGCCACCTGGGGCTCACCATCTGCAATGGTACCAGGCCAGCCGTTCCCTTATCCAGCCAAGTCGCCAGATGGCAATTACGTCGTTAGAGATTTTGAAGCGTGGGTACATGAGTATCCTCCCATTCCAGAGCCAGTGCCTGCTTTGCATAGCGGAGCTGACGGAGGACGTGGTACCCTTGACAAGATTCTCGACAACCGCGAAGGCACGACCAATGTCTACGTTCGTGGCCTACAGCCTGATACGACAGATGAATTCTTGTATTGCTATGGCCGGCGTTTCGGTGACATTGAGAGCCAGAAGGCTATAATCGACCACTCCAATGGGACATGCAAGGGGTAGGTTATTCTTACTCGGTACTGAACATCATCACTGATGCCTGAACAGCTTTGGCTTCATCAAATACTACAACTTTGTGGACGCCGAGAACTGTATCCGTGGATTCTACCTTGCCGGGTATGAAGCCAAATTTGCTCGGGTCAGTCGAATTGAGCCAGGAAGCACCGCGCATCTTCTGACCTCTCTGCAGCTGTCTCACAATGCCCGTCTAAAGGCCCTTCATGAACCGTCAAACACCAACCTCTATGTCTCCAACCTTCCCAAGCATATCAATGAAGATGTGAGATTTGCGTTGGCTTGTATTGCTTTTGGATCTTTCTAATCGTCTTCTAGGGATTGGCATCCATCTTTGAGACCGTCTTCCCTAAGGAGACTCATCCACAGTATCGTGCAGGGTCTTGCAAGATACTGAAGGATACATGTGGCATCAGCCGTGGGGTCGGATTTGCCCGGTGAGTCTCACTTTGCGGATGCCAGATTTGAATTGTTCAGCGCTCATGGACGATCCAGCTTCGAGACACAGGAGATTTGTAACCAGATCATCGACGCCTTCAACAACAAGACTATCGGCAATGGGACAGATGCTCTCACCCTGCAGATTCGTTATGCCGATACAGACGAGCAGAAGAAGCTGAAGCGAACTACAGCCGACAAACGCCAATTCAAAGCAGATGAGTACAACGAAGCTGTCTACGGTATCCCATTTCCTCACTACTCCCCCACCTCAGCCGGGTACCAGAGCCCCTTGCCAGCGCGTGTGCAAGGAGTGAATGGGTCTTGGATCAACCAGTCACCGGTTTCCTCCATTTCACCATCGTGAGTAATCTCACCCAAATTACTCCGGCATTACTAATGATGTCTTCAGAAGCTTTGCTAGCTATCCGCTGTCAGCCCTTCGCGCCCGCCAGGCTTCGAGCGGCATCTTGTCGTCGACATCTACAAAAGTAGGGACCGATGTGACCCCGGGTACCTCTCGTTACTCTTCTCGTATCAAGATCGAGAGTCCCCACGCTACTGCCGCAACAAGGAAAGCCACCGCCGAGGCAGGAGAGGATTTGTCAACTGATGGGGAATCATCGTCCAAATCCGACGAAGCCACACTGGCCAACAAGCCGAAAGCTAAGCAGGTGTTCAAGAGCGATGAGGTGGTTCAGTCGCCAACGAAGTCAAAGCTTTAAGACAACCTTGGAAGACAAACCTGTCGCGTGGCCAGTACGAGCCTCGGTCGAAGATCATTCCTGGTTCTCCCTTAGGAAGATTCGTTGTGCACAGTACCACTGTCAGTTGAAAAATCTTTTTGGCCAAGGTACGATATTATCAGCAATGAGGCCTTGACGGGAAGGTGCATCCTAATGCAGACATTTCTCATCCTGCTTTCGAGGCGCGATGCGCGACATCGATTACAATCCCAACAAAATCAGGGACATGATTTGCTCTTTTGCTGCCTCACGTGGGATTATTCAGGGTGCATGGCTTGCTTCTAGCGTATCAGTGGCATTGTCTTTCAAGGCGTCATTTGCAGAGCTGCTGGCGACAGCGGACGATCGTCAGTGAGTCAGCGTTGCATAACTCTTTCGGCATTTTTAAAAGTTCTTTGCTCTTGCTTCACGACACTGGCAATTAGCTAGTATTCTAATGAAATTGCTCAATCACTTGCCTGATCAAGCCTTCATGAATCTCGTAAAGTATTCCAGAATCTTAGTCGATGTATAATTCTTATTGGCCACTTTCTAAAGACATATTTGGGATGTTATGCTGTAATGGATCTGGTACATTCAGAGATGCCTCCTTCATAGCCCTCTCTGGTATGACCGTGGAGGATTCTTCTGGTTGATCGCCCGAGTCTTCAACATCATCAGAGTCTTCCGCATCGGAGCCTTCCAACTCGGCATGGCTACCGTCGCCATCCACTCCCGTGGCTTTCATGTACTTCTCGAGCTCCCTTGCCATCTTCTTCGAAAACCCCGACGCCTCAACCTCAACATCCAGTCTCTTAGATCCACTCCCTCCAGCAAGCTCCTTCACATCCTTGAAAAAAGGCCCTGGCTCGTCACTCGTGAAATGGAACCTCCGCTCGAAGAACCGCTTGATGCAATTGACATCACGATCGAAATACATCTCCGCATTTTCATGATCAATCGAGACCATCTGCGGGAAATCAATCACCACAGGCTTGACCTTCACCCCCTCCTCTTCCCCACCGAGTCCCTTCTCCGCTGCCGGCACCTCCTCCTCCACAATCATGATATTAAACTCATTGAAATCCCCATGTATTAACCCTGCTCCCCCCAATTTCATGATGATCTCCATCAACTCCGCATACAGCCCACTCACATTCCCCACCTTCCTCACCTGCCTCAACGGACACCCCTCCACCACGGCCATGACAACCGTATGCCGGCTCCACGCCACCGGCTCCGGCACCGCAAACCCCTCTCTCCACAACGCATTCATGAACGTCCACTCCTTCAGCGCCGCCAACCTGCTCATATACATCCAGCTCGCGGAAGAGCGATGGCGGAGGTAATCGCGGTTGGTTTTGATCGAGCGGAAGGAGATGCGGCCCAGGCGGTGGATTTTCATGATGAGTTGCCGGTTAGAGGGGGAGGCGCAGATGTAGACGTCGGATTCCTTGCCGCAGCCGATCATGTTGCCGGTGGAGTAGAGGGTTTTTTGCTTGAGGTGCGTGTGCAGGGCGAGGTGGTCGTAGCCGCCGTAGGTGAGGCGGTATCCGTCGTCTTGATGCGAGGTCTTAGTATGTATTGTAGGTAGAAAAGGGGATGAGATTGGGGAGGGAATGATTGGGGGGTAAGGCACATTTCGCATTCTTCATTCTGGCGATCAGGTTTGCTTTAGCGAGGGTGGAAATGCTTTTGTGTACGCCGCTGCCGCTGCGGAGGTTCGAGAGGTTGGTTATTAGGGTTGTGGGAACGACTTCGTGGTTTTTGCTACCCATTTCTACCTAACAGGTGGTGGGGTAAGCTGTTTTTCGTGAGGGTAGGGGGAATTGGTAGGCAAGACGTACGGCGGTGAGGACTCGCCAGTCCTCGGGGTTGAGGTAGCGGAGGGCTTTCGTGTCGAGTTTCATGATTTCCGGGATGCTCTGGGGAAATCGTGAGGTAGGAAGAAACAGGTCATAGGTCCAAATTTGATCCTTCTGTTAAGTTGATGATATCGCGGGCAAAATTCGGGCCGGGCGAATTTGTATTGAACAGCTTCGAACGCGCTGGTGTACGAGTCTTTCTCACATCCAACCTTCACAAGCCTTTGGCCTGCTCTTTCTTTCGGGAACCACCGTGTCGAAGCCTTTGTAGCTCCCTCATAAGCCCATTACTTCCCATTTTCTTACCTCTCTCGAACTGCATTTGCTCATCAGATCTCCCACAGACCCAGTCTCGCATTAGGGCTCCCCGTGAGCATGCCAAAAGAGAATGGAGCTCCTACAGCGGCCGAAAAGGGAAAGAGTAAGGCGAGTGACGAAAAGCCCGAAGATGGCCAAAAGAAAGCCGATGAGGTGAAAAGGGACAAGGATGGCAAGCCCGTTGTCAATGGCAAGAAGGGCGAGGAGCCAGAGGAAGGTATTACGGTGTCACAGTCTTAAGCAAATAGCGCATGCTAACGTGGGACTAGAGGAGCTCAACGAAGAAGATCAAAATCTCAAGAATGAGCTTGAGATGCTGGTATCGAGACTACATGTATGTGATAACAGACATGGTATCCAACAAGCCGCGCAAATCTCACATATCACAGGAACCAGATAGCAGCCTCTACATACCAGCACTCGACCAGATTAAAGACTTCATCAAGACCTCCACTTCTTCTATGACAGCTGTTCCAAAACCTCTCAAGTTCCTAAGACCGCACTACGAAGACCTATGCAAAACCTACGCGTCCTGGCCCAGTGGAAAGGAGAAGGACCACATGGCGGATGTCCTTTCTGTACTCGGTATGACGCAAGGCGATGAGGAGAAGCTAGATACCTTGAAGTATCGCCTGGCAGCGCCTTCTCACGATCTTGGCTCATGGGGTCATGAGTATGTCCGACATTTGGCGCTCGAAATCGGTCAAGACTACCAGAGGCGAATGACAGATGATGAGGATGCTCAGGACCTTTTCAATCTGGCGCGGACACTGGTGCCATATTTCTTAAGTCACAACGCTGAAGCGGATGCCGTGGACTTATTGAGCGAGCTAGAATTGATACAAGAAATACCGCAATACCTTGATGAAAATACCTATGCCAGAGTCTGCCTTTACATGGTCAGCATGGTCAACCTCCTCACATACCCCGAAGATCATCAATTCCTCCACACTGCCCACGATATCTACAAACAGTACAACAAGCTCCCACAAGCTATGGTCCTTGCAATACGGCTCAACGATCTCGACCTCATAAAGCATGACTTCGACACCACTACTGATATAGCCTTGAAGAAGCAAATGGCCTTGCTAGTTGCACGACAACAGATTTGGCTTGAGGCACCTTCCGAAGCAGAGGAAGATCAAGAGCTCATAGAATGCTTGAGCAACACTAAACTTCCTGACCATTTCAAATCACTGGCCAAGGAACTCAACATCCTCGATCCTAAGATGCCTGAAGATATATATAAGACACACCTTGAGAGCACCCGGACAGCAGGACTCACGAACGTGGACTCGGCCAGACACAACCTTGCGAGTGCCTTTGTCAATGCCTTCACAAATGCTGGCTTCGGACACGACAAGCTGATGCTGGATGTTGGGGAGGGCGAGAAAACAAGCTGGATCTTCAAGACCAAAGAAGATGGGATGATGTCCACGACTGCATCCCTAGGCATGTTACTCCGATGGGACATTGAGAATGGCCTCGACCGGATTGACAAATACACCTATGCACAAGAAGACCAGATCAAGGCAGGGGCACTACTTGCGATTGGTATTCTGAATTCATCGGTGCGAATGGACTCGGAACCAGCGATGGCTCTGCTGAGCACAGAAGAGAACATCAATGCTAAGAGCGTGCCAATGCGGGTGGCTTCGATAATGGGTCTTGGGCTTTCGTGCGCTGGTACGAACAAGGAAGACCTTTTGGAGTTGCTGTTGCCAATAGTGGAAGACACATCGCTCGAAATGCAGCTGTCGGCCATGGCCGCTCTTTCACTTGGTCTCATCTTTGTGGGGTCGTCTGATGACCGCGTCAGTCAAGCAATTATCACAACTCTTCTCGACGAAGAGCGACAAAAGCAACTGAAAGATAAATGGACGCGCTTCATGTCACTGGGCCTTGCATTACTCTTCTTCGGCCGTCAAGAAGAAGTCGAAGTCATCCTAGAAACCCTCAAAGTCATTGACCACCCCATGGCCAAGCCAGCTGGCGTTCTCGCCGAAGTCTGTGCCTATGCCGGCACAGGCACAGTCCTCAAACTCCAAGAACTCCTCCATCTCTGCAACGACCACATTGAAGACGGCGACGATAAAAAAGGGGACGAGCTGATCCAAACCTACGCCGTCCTCGGTCTCTCCCTCATCGCCATGGGCGAAGAAGTAGGCCAAGAAATGGTCCTCCGCCAATTCGGCCACCTAATGCACTATGGCGAAGCCAACATCCGCAAAGCCGTGCCCCTGGCCATGGGACTCATCAGCCCTTCGAACCCGCAGATGAAAGTCTACGACACCCTCTCACGGTACTCCCACGACAACGACAACGACGTCGCCATCAACGCCATCTTCGCCATGGGCCTCCTGGGCGCCGGTACCAACAACGCCAGGCTGGCCCAGTTGCTCAGACAACTAGCCAGCTACTACCACCGCGATCAGAACTCCCTCTTCATGGTGCGCATCGCCCAGGGCCTCCTCCATATGGGTAAGGGCACCATGTCCCTCAACCCCTTCCACACCGACCGGCAGATCCTCTCACGCGTAGCGGCCGCCGGTCTGCTCACCGTCCTCGTGGCCATGATCGACGCCAAGCAATTCATCCTCGCGGAATCCCACTACCTACTCTACTTCATCGTCACGGCCATGCACCCCCGTTTCCTGGTCACGCTGGATGAGGACTTGAAGCCCCTGCAGGTCAACGTCCGTGTGGGGCAAGCCGTGGATGTGGTTGGCCAGGCGGGGAGGCCCAAGACGATTACCGGGTGGCAGACGCAGAGTACGCCCGTGTTGTTGGCGTATGGGGAGAGGGCGGAGCTCGAGGATGAGCAGTATGTCAGTTTGGCGAGTAATCTTGAGGGGCTGGTGATTTTGAGGAAGGTACGTTTATCCTCCACGTTTTTCTATCTCATTGCTTGCGATCTGAGAACGGTGGGTGCTGACGCGATTGCAGAATCCCGAGTGGGAAAAGGAATAGACGGCCGGAGCAGGCGAGCACGCATCGCTGTCATTTGCACGCGTGGGGTGTATGTATAGAAGCTTAGAAGCGCTGCATCTCATATCGCCTGCAGGCTTCCACATCCCTACACGCTTCTCCTCACCCCCTTTCCCTTCCCCTGCCCCTCCGACCGCCACCCCTCGCACCACCACCTTTCCCCCCCCCACCCCTCCCACTCCTCTCCCTCCCCCTCTCCTTAACCCCCCTCTCCCTCCTCACATCCTCCACCCCCTTCACCTCCCCCCTCCCCGCCCCATCCCTAAACCGCCCTACCCTCTCCTCCCTCGCCCTCTCAACCCTCTTCCTCCTCCCATAAAAA
>JAABUQ010004024.1_pt1 | contig 25798 bp, 25 predicted proteins | sample 5560001 | NCBI WGS metagenome assembly JAABUQ01 (sample SAMN10711888, study PRJNA513371) | rock metagenome | isolation source: Antarctica rocks | place: Antarctica: Victoria Land, Finger Mt nord | collected 2015-12-18
TGCCTCCCGTAGGAGTCTGGGCCGTTTCTCAGTCCCAGTGTGGCTGGTCGCTCTCTCAAACCAGCTACCCATCGGTGCCTTGGTAGGCCGTTACCCCACCAACTAGCTAATGGGACGCGACCCCGTCTTTGAGCGGATTGCTCCTTTTAACGTTCCGCGATGCCGCGGCACGTTTCATGCGGTATTAGCTAACCTTTCGGCTAGTTATCCCCCACTCGAAGGTAGGTTGGTCACGTGTTACTCACCCGTCTGCCACTAGGTATTGCTACCTCGTTCGACTTGCATGTGTTAGGCACGCCGCCAGCGTTAATCCTGAGCCAGGATCAAACTCTCCAAAAATGCCTTCGCGATCTTGCGATCCGAAACGCTTGGAGCCGTTTGGGCTCTATTAACTGCTGACCAAGCACGAATCCGAGCACGCCCGAATCCGGTTCGGCCGCCGACTCCGTCGGACGACCGGTCAAATTGTTCGACCGATCCGCGTTCTCTGAAAACCCGGTGGAGCCGGAGTTTCAGCACGATCGGCCATTCTCTCATCTTCAGAAGACGGCAAACAAAAACGCGGCTTTCGCCGCGCATCTACCTGCCAAGCTCCAAAGTGGAGACCCACAGACTTATGCGCTACTGCACTGCTCAGTTTTCAAGGAACGAACGCCGACATCAGGCCCAACACGGACCGGATCACTGACCGCACCGGAGTGGCGAGACGTCAGAGTCACGGCCGCTATAGTATCACCCCCCACAACCGGCGTCAACACCTCACAGCTACGTTTCGCGAACGACTCACAGCGCCCGACTCTTCAGCCGACGCGCTTGGAGACGGTCTTGGCCTGCATGAAGAGCAGCAGATAATCGGTGCCGCCGGCCTTGGAGTCGGTACCGGACATGTTGAACCCGCCGAACGGGTGCGCACCGACAAGCGCCCCCGTGCACTTGCGATTGAAGTACAAGTTGCCCACGTGGAATTCGTCGCGAGCTCGTTCGAGCTTCGCATCGTCCGACGAATACACGGCGCCGGTCAAACCGAATTCCGTGTTGTTCGCGATCGCTAGCGCATCGTCGTAATCCCGCGCGCGAATCATTGCCAACACCGGACCGAAGATCTCTTCTTGCGCGATGGTCGCGTCGGGCGCAACGTCGGCAACCACGGTGGGTTCCACCGTGTATCCGTCGCCGGCGACGCGCTTACCGCCCGCCAGTAAGCGTCCGCCTTCCGCCGTGCCCTTCTCGATGTAATCGAGGATCTGTTGCATCGCGCTTTCGTTGATGACCGGGCCGATGGAGGTGGTGCGCAGGGCGGGATCGCCGACGGCCAGCCGTTTCGTGCGCTCGACGACCTTTTCGACGACCGCATCGTAGACGGCAGCATCCACGATCGCTCGCGAGCACGCCGAGCATTTTTGGCCCGAGAATCCGAAGGCGGAGGCCACGATGCCGTCGGCGGCCCCATCGAGGTCGGCGTCGGCGGCGACCACGATCGAATCTTTGCCGCCCATTTCGGCGATGACGCGTTTGATCCAGATCTGTCCAGGCTGCGGTTTGGCGGCCAGCTCGTTGATGTGTAAGCCGACTTCTTTCGAGCCCGTAAAGGCGATGAAGCGCGTCTTAGGATGCAACACGAGCGGATCACCGATCATTCGGCCCGATCCAGGAACGAAATTGACGACGCCCGGCGGCAAACCCACTTCGTGCAAAAGATCGACGAACGCGCCGGCGATCACCGCGGAGTCGCTGGACGGCTTGAGAACGACCGTGTTGCCGGTGACGAGAGCGGCCGTCGTCATGCCGGCCATGATCGCGAACGCGAAGTTCCACGGCGGTATTACGAGCCCGACGCCCAAGGGGATATATTCGAGCCGGTTCTCTTCCCCGGGCAGCGGCGTTAGCGGCGCGGGCGCCGCGTAGCGCAGCGCTTCACGAGCGTAGAACTCCAGAAAGTCGATGGCTTCGGCGGTATCGCCGTCGGCCTCGGGCCAGGTCTTCCCAACCTCGAGTACGAGCAGTGCGTTGAACGCATCGCGTCGCCGGCGGATCAGTTCGGCCGCTTCGAAGAGGTAGCGGGCCCGTTCGGCCGCCGGTACGCGTTTCCAGGTCTCGAACCTGGCCGCCGCGGTCTCGACCGCACGCGCCACTTGACCTACATCCGCCGAGCCGACGGTCCCGACGATCTCGCTCGGGCGCGCCGGATTGCGCGATTCGATACGCGCGGCCGTCTCCAGGCGCTCGCCGCCGATGAGAACGGGATAGTGGCGCGGGCCGGAGCGGCGCGCTTCGGCGATCGCCGCTTCCAGCGACGACGCCTCGTCCGCTGCGGCAAACGTGCGAATTGCTTCATTGACGAAGGGCGTCACGGGTCGGACTTCGGTCTGCATGGACTTAAAATTGCACGGCGGCTCGGCTTTTTACTTGCGAGACGGCGCGAGCGGAGCAGCGAGCGTTCGAGCGAAAAGTCCTAGCGCCGGCGCGCCGGAACGGAGAACATCTCTTCCATATGATTTACGATATCGCGGTCGTAGGCGGGGGCATCGTCGGTCTTGCCACCGCCCGCGAGCTCAAACGGCGCTTTCCGCGCATGAGCGTCGCCGGCATCGAAAAAGAATCCGGCTTCAACAAGCATCAGACCGGTCGCAACAGCGGCGTTATTCATTCCGGTATTTACTATAAGCCGGGCTCGTTCAAGGCGAAGCTGTGCGTGGAAGGCCGCAAGATGGCCTGGGCATATTGCGACGAGAAGGGAATCGAGTACAAGCAGGTCGGCAAGCTGATCGTCGCGACCGACGAGAGCGAACTCGGTCGGCTCGACGACCTCTGGGTGCGCGGTCAGCAGAATGGCGTCGAAGGGCTCGAGATGCTCGATGCGGACGGCATCCGCGAGCGTGAGCCGCACTGTCGCGGCATCCGCGCGATCTTTTCGCCGATCACCGGGATCGTCGATTGGGGGCTCGTCTCGAAGAGCTACGCCGACGACGCGCGCGAAGCCGGCGCCGACTTCTACCTCGGATACGAAGTCACGTCGATCGGCCGCAAGAACGGCGTGACGGTGCTCGAGACGCCACAAGGCGACGTGCAGGCGCGTTACGTCATTACGTGCGGCGGGTTATACTCCGATAAGCTCGCGCAGATGACCGATGGCGCGCGCGACCCGAAAATCGTGCCGTTTCGCGGCGATTACTTGATCCTCAAACCCGAGAAGGCGCACCTCGTGCGCGGGAACATCTATCCCGTGCCGGATCCCGAATTTCCGTTTCTCGGCGTGCATTTCACGCCGCGCATGAACGGCGAGATCTGGCTCGGACCCAACGCCGTGCTCGCCTTCGCACGCGAAGGCTATTCGTTCTTCAACATCAATCCGCCGGAACTGTGGGATGCACTGACCTATCCGGGCTTCTTTAAATTAGCGCTGAAGTATTGGGAGATCGGCTTCAGCGAGATGTACCGCGATTTGATCCGTAGCGCCTACGTCGAAGCGTTGCAGCGCTACATTCCCGACCTGCAGCCCGACGACTGCTTCACGGGACCGGCCGGCGTCCGCGCGCAGGCGATGGCTTCGGACGGTTCGCTCGTCGACGACTTCGTCTTCGAAGGCGCCGAAGGCATCGTGCACGTCCGCAACGCGCCGTCGCCCGCGGCCACGTCGTCGCTCGCGATCGGCAAATACATCGTCGAGGATGCCGAGAAGCGCTTCGATCTCGGCCGCGCGGTCGTGACGGCGTAACGTGATGGGACCGTTCGTCGATGTCGCGTGGTTCGTCGAGCGCGCTCGCGACGAGAACGTACGCATCGTGGATACGCGCAGCAAACCGCACGGCGCACCGGATCCGGCCGCGCCGAGCGGCGTCGAACAGTACGCCGCAAGCCACGTACCGGGCGCCGTACATCTCGATTATGCGGACGAACTTGCCGATCCGGCGACGCCGTACGCATTCCGCGTCGCGCCGCCCGAACGCTTCGCGGACGTGATGGGCGCGCACGGAATCGGGAACGAGACGCGCGTCGTCGCTTACGACGATGGCGACGTGCCGTACGCCGCACGGCTCGTATGGATGCTGCGCTATTACGGTCACGACGATGCCGTCATCTTGGCCGGCGGCTATAAAGCTTGGCTCGCAGCGGGCGGCGTGCCCACGCTTGACGTGCCGGTGTTTCCTTCGCGGCGCTTCGTTCCGCACGTGCGACCCGAGCTTCGGGCCAACCGCGACGAAGTCGTCGCCATCGCCGAGGGCCGTAGCGATGCGCAACTTCTCGAGACACAACGGAACAAGACGTACGCGATGCGCGCCAGCGACATCCCGGGCAGCATCCGTCTTTCCGGTAACGACTTGCTTTCCGACGCCGACGGTGGCCGCATCGTTCCAGCCGAGCGGCTCGAGCAACTCGTCGCAGCGCGCGGACTCGAGCGGGCCAAGCGCACGGTCGTGACCTGCGGCAGCGGCGTGTCTGCCTCAGGTTCGTTCGTCGCGCTCCAGGCGGCCGGTTTCACGAACGTCGCCGTATACGATGGCTCTTGGCTGGAATGGTCGCACGATGCACTGCCGACGGTAGCCAAGCCCAGCGGAAGAACGTAACCAGCTCGCGCTCGAGTCGAGCAGCACCGCCGGCATTCGAGTAGCGCAGCACGATCGGAGCCGCAACGCTCGCGAGTGGCCGCTCCGTGCTTGATCGCCCAACGGTAAGTCGATTGTTTTTAACGACGCATCTTTTTGCAGGCCTGTGAAAAAGTAGCGTCGCTCAGATCGGACCCGACAGGCGGGTTCGAGATGGCGGCGGCACTTCTTCACAGGCCTGTTAAAGCCCGGACACCGCATAACGCCGTCTCCTTGATTCGGAGTAGAGGTCGAGCGGCATTGCCCTGCAGCTAACAAGTACGCCATCGCTCGTCAACGAGCGCTACGCGTGCCAGAAGCTTATGCGGGGTTGACACCGTACCATAGTACGGACTGTACGCTCTGGGGGAGTCGTGATGCGAACGATCGGTAGAATTGCCGAAGCGGCAGGGGTTAGCGTGGAGACGGTTCGCTATTATCAGCGCGAGGGTATCTTACACGTTCCGGCGCGGTCGAAGTCCGGATGGCGACAATACGACGACCGCTATCTTCATACGATCGCCTATATCAAGCAGGGACAGCGGTTGGGGCTTTCGCTTGCCGAGATAAAGCAACTCTTACGCGTCGTCAGCAGCGACGGCTCATTCTGTCGTCAGGTGCGCGCGGTGTCGCGCGAACGGCTGGTCAAAATCGAAGCGGATCTACGCGAGTTACTGCGGACGCGGCGCGAGTTGCGGACGTTTGTTTCCCGGTGCGAAACAGTCAAGGAGCCAGAACGATGTCCGATCGCAAATGCGCTACTTTTGGAGCCATCCTCGCAGCGAGCTTAAGCTTTTGCGCGAGCACGGGCGCGGCCGCCGAACCGCCTGGCGAACTCAGCCTTCGAGACGCCGTAGCGACCTTGTTCGCGACGTACGAGCGGGCGTGGGGCCGTAGCGACGCGAAGGCGCTTGCGGCAACGTATACGTCCCGCGGCGACTTGCGAATTCCGACGGGACGGATATTTTCGGGACGATCGTCGATCGAGGCGTTCTACGCCGGCGCGTTCGCGCGCGGCTACGGCAAAACGCTTGCAGATGGCGTGGTACAGCGGGTTCGCTTGCTTTCGCCGGACGTCGCCATCATCGACGGGACGTGGTCGATCCGACGCGTGCACATCGCGCGCGCAAAGGCTCACGACGAGCACGGAACATTCAACGCCGTTATTCTTCGCACCCATTCGGCCTGGAAGCTGGCCGCGCTGCGCGAACAAGCCTAGCGCGATAACGGAGCCGTGCTCCGCGGAGCATTCGGCGGCCTACGAACTCGCCGCTAAGACGGCCTTAGCGAGGTTTAAGGTGCGCTCAGCATCGAAGTCGCCGTTGCGTCGAACGACGAACTCGTAGACGTTTTCGCCACGGCGAACGACAAGCGTTCCGCCGGCGGTCTCCGATTCGTCGCCTAAGGGCGCGGGCGCCGGCGTGGCGCCGGCCACCATCGACGGAGCCGGCGTGGCGGGCTCGCTGGCAACGCCACCATCGAGATGCCGCCCGATGCGTGCCGCGTAGTATTCATTGGGATTTCGCGCGGTCGCCAATGCTCGAAACGTCAGGCATTGCGCGTAACGCGGGGCTCGCGGATCCACCCCTCTGCAGCGGAGTGCGTATGCGCGAAAGATGGCTCGACGTTGTGCCAGCCGCTGCGGCGTCACGATCGCGTACGACACGCTGCCGTCTACGACGACGGACGTCGCTGGATAAAAGCAAATGCCCGCGGAGCGCGATCGTTCGTCGGGACCTGCGACCGGCGCCCCGAAGATTTGGGCGACCGCCTCACGATCGACGGCGTCGCAGGTAGCCGGTTGAACGGTTGCGTCGGCGGCGGCCGCCGCGTGCGAATCGTAGGCCGGCATCGCGAGCGACAGCACGACCGCCGCACAGGCGGCGTGGATCGCGGCCGCATTCGGCGTGCGTTTCACGCGGCGGCGTGTCCGGTCGCGGCCGCAAGGGAGCGCACGAAGCGTTCGCTGCGGCGCCGCGCTTCGTCGCCGCGGGTTCCCGCATATGCATCGATGAGCGCGCTTCCCACGATAGCAGCATCGGCCACCGTGCACGCGCGCTTGACGTGCTCGGGCGTCGAGATGCCGAAGCCGACGGCAATCGGCAAATCCGTGACGGCCCGCAAGCCTTCGACGCGCGCCGCGATCCAGCCGAAGTCGGGCCCGCTCTTGGCGCCCGTGACGCCGAGACGCGAGACGACGTAGACGAAGCCGCCGCTCGCTCGCGCCAGCGCGTCGGCTCGTGCGGCCGGCGTCGTCGGCGCGACCAGCAAAGGAAGCACGAGACCGCGCTCGTCGAACGCGTCGCGCAACACGCCGGTTTCTTCCAGCGGCACGTCGGGCACGATTGCGCCGCACGCGCCGGCCGCAACGAGCGCATCGGCAAAGGGCGTAACGCCGAGCTGGATCACCGGATTCACGTAGGTGAAGGCGAGCATGGGCGGCGCACCGGCCCCATGCGCTCGCGCCATCGTTGCAAGCGTGCTCGCAACGGTCGCTCCGCCGTCGAGCGCGCGTTGCGCCGCGGCCGCGATCGTCGGCCCGTCCGCAAGAGGATCGCCGTAGGGGATCCCGACTTCGACGACGTCGGCGCCGGCTCGCCCGAGCGCTTCGAGTATGCCGGCCGTCGTCTCGGCGTCGGGGTCGCCGGCGCATATGTACGGCACGAGCGCCCCGCGGCGCGCGTCTTTCGCGCGCGCGAAGGCCGCGGCGATGCGCTCCCTGCCGGAAGCCTCGGACGACTGGCGCGACGACGCCGTCACCGGGCGACGAGACGTTCCGCCGTCGCGTCGCGCCCGGCCGCTTCGAGGGCTGCAACTTGGCGCGTATCCTTGTCGCCCCGCCCGCTGAGATTGACGAGCACGAGGCCGTCCGGACCGCGCTCGCGCGCGAGCTCCGCCGCGAACGACAAGGCATGGGCGGATTCGAGCGCCGCAACGATGCCTTCGCGTTCGGCACAGCGATGGAAGGCCGCAAGCGCGTCGGCGTCGCTGGCGGCGACGTACGTCGCGCGGCCGCTTTCCTTCAAGTGTGCGTGCTCGGGACCGACGCCGGGATAATCGAGTCCGGCCGAAATGGAATGCGTATTGCGCACTTGGCCTTCGGCCGACTGCAGCAGATACGAGCGCGAGCCGTGCAAGATGCCGACGGTTCCGGCCGAGAGAGAAGCGGCCGTGTCGACCGCTTGCAAACCATGTCCCGACGCCTCGACGCCCCAAAGCTTGACGCCGTCGTCGTCTGCGAAACCGGCAAAGATGCCCATGGCATTGCTGCCGCCGCCGACGCACGCGACGACGTCGGTAGGGAGGCGCCCGTATCGCGCCAGCATTTGTGCGCGCGCCTCGATGCCGATGACCTTCTGAAACTCGCGCACCATATATGGATACGGGTGCGCGCCGACGACGCTGCCGATCACGTAAAAGGTGTCGGCGACGCGTGCCGCCCACTCGCGAAACGCCTCGTTTGTCGCATCCTTGAGCGTCTGCGTTCCACTCGTGACGGAGTGCACCGTTGCTCCGAGCAGCTGCATGACGGCGACGTTGGGAGCCTGACGCTCGACGTCGTGCGCGCCCATGTACACGTCGACCGGTATGCCGAGCTTCGCGCCGATCGTCGCGGTCGCCACGCCGTGTTGCCCCGCGCCCGTCTCGGCGATGATGCGCGCTTTGCCCATCCGTCGTGCGAGCAGCCCCTGCCCCACCGTATTATTGATCTTATGCGCGCCCGTATGATTGAGATCTTCGCGTTTGAAAACGAGCGGCGCGGCACGCGGGTCGTCGACGAAGCGGGTGGCTTCCAATAACGGTGACGGACGGCCGACGAAATCGCGCAGCATCGCTTCGTACTCGTGCCAAAAGGACGCGTCGGCGAACGCCGAATCCATACCGGCCTCGAGATCTTCGAGCGCCGCGACGAGCACTTCGGGTACGAACTTGCCCCCGAACTTCCCGCCGAAATAGCCGCGTGCGTCAGGCTTCTGCATCTGCTTCCCTTACCGCGCGAACGAAGGCACGCATCTTCGCCGGATCGGGCCGGCCGCCCGTTTCGACGCCGCCGCGAACGTCTACCGCGAACGGACGTACCGCGCGAACGCATGCGCCGACGTTGTGCGGCGTGAGGCCGCCGGCGACGATGACATGGTGCGCGGCGGCGAACGTTGCTATGGCACGCCAATCGAAAGCGTATCCGGTGCCGCCGAGCTTGCCGTCGACCTTGGTATCGAACTGCCAGGTCGCAAGCGGATGGGCGCGCACGTCCGCCAGCAACTGGCCGGTCGCCGGCGGCTCGTCGCCCGTGAATCGAACGTCCGTCAAGAACGCGGTCTCCGTTGACTGCGCTTCTCGAACGTGCGTTGCGAGGCTCGGACTCGGACGGTAACAGCGCGCCGGCACGAGATGCCGGACCTTGACGTACGGCCGGCCACCCGATGCGGCCACGCACGTTGTGCCGCTTTCGTCGCCGCAAAACTGAAACGACATGCTCGCTTCTCGCGCCGCCGCAATCTCTTCGGGCGACGGATCGGCCACGACCGCAACGCCGCAGACGTATGGCGGCAGGCTCTCGACGACGCGAGCGACGTCCGCGGGCGCGACCCGTCGCGGGCTAGGCGCGAGGATGATGCCGACAGCGTCCGCCCCGGCATCCACCGCGGCGCGCACGTCGTCTGCGCTCGTCATGCCGCAGAACTTAACGCGTGTGCGTTGGCTTCGGCGCAGCCGGCTATCGGCGCCCGGCAACCGCCTTCAATCCTTCCACGAAGGCGGACGGATCGTCCGCGCGCATGAGCGCTTCCCCAATCAGAAAACCGCGAGCACCGCATTCGTACAGCGTGGCGACGTCCGCCGGATCCGTCACGCCGCTCTCGCTAATGGCGATCGTTCCGGCCGGCACCGACGGCAACAGGTGTTGCGTTACGCCGAGGTCGGTCGCGAACGTGCGCAGGTCGCGATTATTGATGCCGACGATGCGGGCGCCGATCGATGCGGCGACCGCGAGCTCCGCTTCGTCGTGGACTTCGACGAGCGTATCGAGCGCGAAGCGCGCGGCTTCCGCCGACAGCGCGCGCAGCGTGCGCTCGTCGAGCCCTGCCACGATGAGAAGGACGGCGTCCGCTCCGTAGGCGGCCGATTGGACGATGTGATAAGGCGTGGATAGAAAGTCTTTGCGCAACACCGGCCGCGTGCCGTGCGCGCGAGCGACGTCGAGATACGACAGGTCGCCCAGAAAATGATCGGCTTCGGTCAACACGCTAATCGCATCGACGCCGGCGAGTTCGTAGCGCGATGCGACGAGCGCGGCGTCGAAGTTGCGCGCGATCAAACCGACCGACGGCGATGCCCGCTTGATCTCAGCGATGATCGCCGGCCCACGCGCGTCGCGCAATGCTTGCGCGAACGAGCGGCGTTCGGGCCGACGTGCCAGCGCACGTCGTACGAGATCGTCGTACGGTTCGCGCGCCTCTTCGCCAGGGAGCGACGCTGCTTTAGCGGCATACAGTCGATCGAGAAACGTCGTCATGCGTACTCCATGGGAACTTCGTCGCGTAAACGGTCGTAGACGGCGCGCGCTGCGCCGCTGTGTAAGGCGGCTCGTGCATCGGAAAGTCCCGTGGGAAGATCGTCCGCTCGGCCGGAGACGACCAATGCTAGCGCGGCGTTGAGCGCCACGACGTCTGCGCGGGGCGAACGTTCGCCGTCGAGAATCGCGCGCAACGCCGACGCATTGGTTTGCGGGTCGCCGCCGGCAAGTGCTGCCGCGGGCGCGTGGATGCCGACCGAGCTCGGATCGAGCGTCCACGCCCGCGTGCCGTGCGGGCCAAATTGGTAGACGTCGGTCGGTGCGTCGCCCGCGACTTCGTCGATCCCGCTACGCGCGTGAACGACGGCGCCGGCGCGCGCCCCGAGCAGGAGCAGCGCGTCGCCGACCAGCCGGAGATGCTCCACGCTCGCGACGCCGACGACCTGGTGGGTGGCGCCGGCAGGGTTGACGAGTGGACCGAGGACGTTGAAGATCGTGCGCACCCCGAGCTCGCGACGCACGGGCGCGACACGCCGCGCCGCCGGATGGTAATGCTGCGCGAACAAGAATGCGAAGCGCAGTTCCTCGAGTTGCCGTCTGGCGCGCGCGGGTCCCGCATCGATGGCAATACCTGCGGCTTCCAAGACGTCCGCACTGCCGCACGCGCTCGAGGCGGCTCGGTTTCCATGCTTGGCGACGTGCAATCCGCAACCGGCCAGCACGAATGCGGCGGCGGTGGACACATTGATCGTGTGCGCGCCGTCGCCACCGGTGCCGCAGGTGTCGATGACGGCGTCGAGATCGTGAGCCACGCGTAGGCCGCGCGCACGCATCGCCCTCGCCGCCCCGACTACTTCCGCGCTCGTCTCGCCCTTGACGGCGAGCGCAGCGAGAAAGGCGCCGGCTTGCACCGAACTCCAAGTTCCGTCCATCATCGCGCCGATGGCGTGCGCCGCGCTCTCTGCGTCGAGATCGCGGCGCGCCACGAGCGCGCGCAGCAACGAACGGTATTCGTTCACGGCCGTACCATTGCAAGGAAGTTCGCGAATACGCTCGAGCCTTCGAGCGTCAGCACGGATTCCGGATGAAATTGCACGGCCACGATCGGCAGCTCGCGGTGAGCGAGGCCCTGAATGACGCCGTCGTCGCTCGTGGCATTCACGCGCAGCTCGGCCGGAAACGGCGCGTGGGCGACGCAGAGCGAATGATAGCGGGTCGCCACGAACGGCGACGGCATTCCGGCGAACAGTCCGCTGCCGTCGTGTTCGATCGGCGACGTCTTCCCGTGCATGAGGTGCGGCGCGTTGACCACCACGCCGCCGAAGTATTCGCCGATCGCCTGCAGTCCCAGGCACACTCCGAGCAGCGGTCGCCCCCGGGCCATGGCCCAATCGAGCGACGCCATCGTCTTCCCGGCGTCGCGCGGACGGCCGGGGCCCGGGCCCACGCACACCGCGTCGTGCGCGCCGACGGCCGCCTCGTCGAGCGCCGCGGCGTCGTTGCGCACTACGGTAACGCGCGCACCGAGCGAACCGAACAAGTGGGAGAGATTATAGGTGAACGAATCGTAATTATCGATCAACAGCACGCTCGGCGCGTTCATCGATCGAGTCCGAGCACGTCGCGCACGATACGCGTCTTGGCGAAGATCTCGCGGTACTCCGCATCCGGATCGCTGTCGGCGACGATCCCCGCCGACGCTTGCCAATACGCGCGGCCGCCGGCCGTAGCGACGCTGCGCAGCGTAATGCACGAATCCATATCACCGTCGAAATGCAGGTGCGCGATGCTGCCCGCGTACGGTCCGCGGGCGATCGGCTCGAGCCGATCGATCGACTGCATCGCACGAATCTTCGGCGTGCCCGTCACCGTCCCGGCGGGGAACGCCGCGGCGAAGAGATCGAGCGCGTCGCATCCCTCGGCGAGTTCGCCCACGACGTTGGAGACGATATGCATCACGTGACTGTAGCGCTCGATGACCATGAGCTCGTCGACGCGTACCGAGCCGGTCGCGCACACGCGACCCAGATCGTTGCGGCCCAGATCGACCAGCATCACGTGCTCGGCTCGCTCCTTTTCGTTTCCGAGCAATTCGAGCGCGATGGCCTGGTCCGACTCCGGCGTCGCGCCGCGCGGCCGCGTGCCGGCAAGCGGCCGGATGCGCGCTCGGCGACCGTCGAGCCGTACGAGGAACTCCGGCGACGCGCCGAATACCGCGCGACCGTCGTGCTCGATAAAGAACATGTACGGCGACGGGTTGCGCACGCGAATCTGGCGATAGAAATCGAACGGCGTGCCGTCGAGCGCGCACGAGAAGCGAATGCCGAGCTGCAGTTGATAGACATCGCCGTCGTAAATAGCGCGCTTTGCGACGTCGACTCGCTCGAGATAGTCGCTACGACCGAGCGACTCCACGACGGCATCTTTCGCACGGACGTTCCCCGGAATCGTCGGCCGCATACGCATGAGCGCCGCAATGTACCGGTCTAAGCGAGCCTCGATGTCGCGCCGTTCGCGTTCCTCTCGCGCGAAGCCGATAAGCGTGACGGCGTGCGTGAAGTGATCGAAGACGACCCACGTTCCCGGCACGAGTACGAGCGCGTCACTCCACACGACGTCCGCCGGCGGTGCGGAACCGATCGACTCGAGCGCCCGCGCCGCGTCGTAAGAGAACACGCAGACGGCACCTCCGGCGAAGGGCAGCCGTACGCCCGGCAACCGATATCGTTGTACCGTCGCGCGGACCGCCGCCAGCATGGCCGGATCGTTCCCGTAGCTCGCCGTTTCGAGATAGTCGAGGCCTATGAACGAGAAGCGCGCGATGCGGTCGGTGCCCTCGACGGACTCGAGCAATAAAGAACGCCCCGGCGTGGCCAGGGCGAGGTAGGCGGAAATCGGCGTCAGGGCGTCGGCAACGAATTCGCGCACGACGGCGATGAGTTCGAGCGGACCGGCACCGAGAGGTTGTGTGATCATACGCGACGCGCGAATCGTCGCCCGCAGGCGACGGAGGATCCGCCTAGCGCACGAGCTCCAGGAGCGACAATTCAGCGGCGTCGCCCGGACGGACGCGCGTTTTCATGATGCGCGTGTAGCCGCCGGAGCGATCTTTGAGCGCGGGTGCGATCTGATCGCAGAGCTTCTTGGTAACCGCGGCTTCTTGCAGATAGGCTGCCACCAATCGCCGCGAGTGCAAATCGCCGCGACGCGCCGTCGTGATCAGCTCTTCGACCACCCGCGAGATTTCTTTGGCCTTGACGGTCGTCGTTTCGATCTTCTCATGCTTGAAGAACGACGTTGCGAGATTGCGCAGGAGCGCCTTGCGGTGGCCGTCGGTGCGAGAGAGTCGTTTCTTGGCGATCTGGTGCGGCATCGTCGCTCCTAGACGGGTTGGCGCAGCGACAAGCCGCGCTCTTCAAGGACCTGTTTGATTTCGTCGAGCGACTTCTTACCGAAATTGCGCATCTTGATGATTTCGTCTTCGGTCATGTCGAGTAGTTCCGACACTTTCGAAATGCCGGCCCGCTTGAGGCAGTTGAACGACCGGACCGAAAGATTGAGCGACTCGACGGGGATGTCCCATTCGCTCGCCGGCGCCGTCGAAGGCGGCTTTTCTTCCTGCGTGAACGTGACGAAGAGGTCGAGCTGTTCTTGTAGGATCGTGGCCGCGGTGGATAGCGCATCGTCGGGGGTAATCGAGCCGTTCGTCTCGATCTCGAGCGTCAGGCGATCGAAATCGACGGACTGACCGACGCGCGTGTCGTCGACCGTGAAGTTTACCTTACGGATCGGCGAGAAAATAGAATCCATCGGGATCAGCCCGATCATATGCTCGACGTTCTTCTGTTTGTCGGCAGTGACGTAGCCGCGCGACTTCTCGACGCCGATTTCCATCTGCAGCCGAGCCGACTTTCCGGTCATCGTGGCGATGTGGTAATCGGGCTGCAAGATTTCCACGTCCGCGTCGGGCGTGATCTCGGCGGCCGTGACTTCACGCGCGCCGTTCACGGAGAGCGTCAACACCTTCGGCTCTTCGGATTCGAGCTTGATCGGCAAGCCCTTGAGATTCAGTAACAAGTTCGTCGTGTCTTCGACGATGCCCGAAATGGTAGAAAACTCGTGCAGCACGCCGTCGATCTTGACGTAGGTGACGGCCGCGCCCGGGATCGCAGACAGCAGAATGCGTCGCAGCGAATTACCCAGCGTGATGCCGAAGCCGCGCTCTAGCGGCTCGATGACGAACTTTGCGTAATTATCGCGACGCTCGCGGATCTCGATGCCGGCGCCTTGGGGTAAATCGGTAACGGTCATGATGGTGTTGCGTTGCGTCCTTATGCCGCTTGCGTTATCCGCCGGCTCCCGGTGGAGCCGACGATCGCACGTCTAGCGGCGAGCGATGGTAGGTTTGGTCGGCGTTAGCGCGAGTAGTATTCGACGATGAGCTGTTCGTTGACCGGCGTATCGATCTGCTCGCGGCTGGGCAGCGCACTGACGCGGATCTCGAGCTCCGCATCGCCGAGTTGCAGCCATTCCGGATGGGGGCGATTGCGCGCGTACTCGGCGTTGGCTTCGAATACGGTCGAGGTCTTCGAGCGCTCCCCGAGCGTGATCACGTCTCCCGGCTTGACCAGAAACGACGGGATGTTGCAGATGCGTCCGTTGACGCGGAAGTGGCGGTGGGTCACGAGTTGCCTCGCTTGCGCGCGGCTCATGGCCAGATTCATGCGATAGACGACGTTATCGAGGCGGCGTTCGAGCAGCTGCAAGAAGGTCTTACCGGTCTGTCCCGGCACCCGCGCAGCGTCGCGGAAATAATTCTTGAATTGCGTCTCGATGACGCCGTAGTAACGCCGCATCTTTTGCTTCTCGCGCAACTGACGGCCGTATTCGCTGATCTTCTGGCGACTCGGCTTGCCTTGCGTCTTCTGGCCGGGCGCAGTGCCGCGCCGCTCGACCGCGCACTTTTTCGATAAGCAACGGTCGCCCTTAAGGAACAGCTTGATCTTTTCGCCGGTTTTACTGGTCGCCGTCTCGCGACGGCACAGGCGGCATACCGGTCCGGTATAGCGTGACACTAGGGACGCCTCCGCTTCGCTACGGCGTGAAGGTGGGTTGAGATTGTTTCGCCTCCGCTTCGGGAGGTTGGCTGGTAGCGCTGCGAATGCGTTATTGAAAGCATTACACGCGGCGCCGTTTGGGGGGGCGGCAGCCGTTGTGGGGGATGGGGGTTACGTCTTTTATTAGTGTTATCTCGAGGCCGGCGGCTTGCAGGGAGCGGATGGCGGCTTCACGGCCGGCGCCAGGGCCTTTAACATAGACCTCGGCCTGCTTCATACCGTGATCCATCGCCTTGCGGGCGACGGCTTCAGCGGCCATTTGGGCGGCGAATGGCGTCGATTTCTTCGAACCCTTGAAGCCGAGATTGCCGGCGGAGGCCCAGGCGATGACGCTACCTTGGTTGTCGGACATCGTCACGATCGTATTGTTGAACGACGAGTGAACGTGGGCGACGCCCGATCCGACGTTCTTGAACTCGCGCTTTTTGCGCGTCTTCGTCTGCTTTTTGGCGGCCAATGCTTCTCCGGTCGTTTATCTTGCCCCGCGTTAACGAACCCCGGGGTGTCGTCGCCTCGACCGGCTCGCACGCGAGCCGGTCTCCGTTCCGGACGAGCGGCGATGCCGTCCGGCGCGCAAAACGCGCGAGGCCGCCTCGCGGCAGCCGACGAGAGAGTATATAGGGAAAGAGAGGCAGCCGTCAATGCAGCGATGCGGGCGAACGCGGCGCGGAGGGGAACGACCCTCCATGATCTCAGCTGCCGAGGCTCTCGCCGGCGACACGCCCCGGCGCATTTTCCTTCCAGGCGTCGTTCGCGAACGGTTGGCATCGGTTGCCGACCGCTGCCGGGGTCTGGGCGGGGCGATCACCGTACAGCCGTGTTATAGCGTCAAGACCGATCCGGATCGGCGGCTGCTGGAGGCCGCGCGCGACTGCTCGTGGTTCGCGGAGGTCATCTCCGCGAGCGAGCACGAGTGGACGCGCCAAAACGGCTTCGCCGACGAACGCACGATCTATAACGGACCGCGGCCGCTGGACACCGACCGGCCCATCCATGCGGCTTTTGCGGATTCGGTGGAGGCGCTTTCACGGCTGTGCGAGCGCCGCAGCGCGCGCTTCATCGGCGTGCGCGTACGCCCGCCGGAGATCCCATCGCGCTTCGGCATTCGCATGCCCGACGATCTCGATGACGCCGTGGAGGCGCTCAAGGCTACGGACGAGCAGCAGCGGCTCGGCGTGTCGTTTCACATCACGCACAGCGAGTACGAACGGCGCACCTGGCTTGAGATCGCGCAAGCCGTTATGGACGTCGCAGCGGAGTTGGAAAGCCGCACGGGTCGCAGTTTCGAGATCTTTGACGTCGGTGGAGGCTGGACGCCGAAACTCCTCGATCTCGCGCTCGAACAAGAATTTCCGCGCTTGTTGCGCACGCTCGCGCGCCGCCTTCCCGACGTTCACACCGTGTATCTCGAACCCGGCCAGTCGATTACCAGGCCGACGCAGGTCGTGGTGGCTACCGTGCTCGAGGTGCGGGCGCGCCGCAACGAGATCGTGATCGATGCAGGCTTCGCAGATATGCCGCAAGCTCACGACGAGCCACCGCCGGTCATGTTTGTGCTCGAGGGGGAGCTGCAGCCGGCAGGCCCGGGCGTCGGACGAATTCTGGGCCCATACTGCGTGGAGTACGACGTCGTCGCGACCGACGTCGAGGTTCCGCGCGCCGTACGGCCGGGCGATCGGGTGGTGCTCGGTGATATGGGCGCCTACGAATCGAGCCTGGCGTTTGCATTTGCACGCGGCGGCGCTGCCATGAGCGACCCGATCCGGCAAGGATGACGGCGTACCGGGAGCCGCCTTCGACCCGATGAACGGCGACATCACGATCGCGCCCGTCGAAGACCGCTTCATCCCGGCGATTGCCGCTCTGCTTCTCGATGGCTTCAGGAAGCACTGGCCAGGTATGCATGGCCAACGTTCGACGACGCGATCGCCCGCGGGCTCGTCGACGATCTCGCGTGATGCGTAGGCGGCCGAGGCGGCGTCACGCTCTACCTCGGCACGAATGACGACGACGAGATGACGTCTATCGTCGGTATCGATCTTTAACCGCAGCCGCTGGAGCATCTAGCAGCGCTTCGCGCTCGCGATCACCTCGCAGGCTTTTACGAACGGCTCGGCTTCGCCGCGTGCGGCGTCATACCGGATGCTGACGGCTTGGGCAAAACCCGACATCTTGATGGTGAAGCGCGTCGTGCGAGGACCAAACAAACCCTGACGATTGGGGGTTGACCGGGCCAGCGCAACCGTATACCATCCCTGTAGATGGTAGATGGATGGCTCAGGGATGGCTGCTTTCGTGGGGCATTGTAGCGGTGTCCGTCGATAGATCGGCACTGCGCGCGTCGGAATCTGAGAAGATTACGATCAACCTCGGATACATCGACTTAGGTCAGATCGATCTGCTCGTTCGAGACGGCTTTTATTCGAACCGCACCGATTTGATTCGAACCGCAATTCGCAATCAACTCGAGCGGCACGCCGACGTCCTTACGCAATCGACGAAACGGCGGCGGCTGGAGCTCGGCTTGCGGCACTACAACCGCGACGAACTCGAAGCGTTACGGGCCGCGGGAAGCCACGTTGATATTGCGGTGCTCGGCCTCGCCCGCATCGCCGCCGACGTCAGCCCGGAGCTCGCCCGTGCGACGATCGCAAGCGTAGTCGTGCTCGGCGCACTGCAAGCTTCTCCCGCGGTGCGAGCCGCACTCTCCGATCGCACGGCTGCGCTCTAGCGCAGCCGGCACGGCCTCTAGAAAGAACTACGTGAAAACGACTCCGAAATCCGACATGGCCGAGGCCACGCGCCTAGTGCGGCAAGGCGATCTCAAAGAAGCTGTAACGGTTATTCGACGCGCGCTTCGCGGCGTCGATACGGCGCCTGCGGAACGTACCGCTAACGTCGTACGTTCCGTCGCAACGCCCGCTGGCCCGCGAATTCAACGTGACATTCGCGTTTCTTCAACGACGCCGTCGCCGCAGAAAGAACGCGCGCCGCTTACCGGTAAAGCGCAATTCGCGACACATGCGTACGCCGGCGCGGCCGGAACGCGACGCTATAAGCTGTACGTGCCGAGCGGATACGACGGTGAACCGTTGCCGCTGGTCGTCATGTTACACGGTTGCACGCAAGACGCCGATGACTTCGCGCTCGGAACGAGCATGAACACCGTTGCGGAGCAGTATACGTGTCTCGTTGCGTATCCAATTCAACCGGCGTCGGCGAATCCGTCCAAGTGCTGGAACTGGTTCAAGCCCGCCGATCAAGAACGCGGCCGCGGCGAACCCTCGGTCATTGCCGGCATCGTAGGTCACATCGCCAAGACCTACGCCGTGGACGAGCGCCGCGTTTACGCCGCAGGACTCTCGGCAGGCGGGGCCGCCGCCGCCGTGCTCGGCGCCGCGTACCCTGACCTGTTCGCGGCCATCGGCGTGCACTCGGGAGTTGCTTGCGGCCTGGCTCGCGACGTGCCGTCGGCGTTCGCCGCGATGCGAGGCGTCGCCGTCGCCGATACCGGGGCGGTGCCCACCCTCGGGGGCTCGACGGAACGGATTCCGACGATCGTCTTTCACGGCGATCGCGACACGACCGTTCACCGCTCGAACGGCGAACGCATCGTGGCCTCCACGCTGCGCCCCGGAATGTCCGTGACGAGCGAGTCGGGCCGCGTGCCGGGCGGCCACGCATACACGCGCACGTGCTACACCGACGGAGCGGGGCGAGAAACGCTCGAATCGTGGGTCGTTCACGGTGCGGGACACGCGTGGTCGGGCGGCAGTCCGGCGGGCTCCTTTACCGACCCGCTGGGGCCGAACGCGAGCCGCGAGATGATGCGTTTCTTCCTCGCCCAAGCGAGCTAGATCCGTTACATTGGGCCGTCGTTGGAAGCAGCGGCGGCGGAGGAGGTCAAGCCGGCATTCGCCGTGGAGCGAATCCAGTCGATGTGAGCGCGGGTGGTCTCATCGCGGCCTGCGCCCCGCGATGCGCTCGCGCTTTGAGTAGCGAGCGCTTTGAGTTCGGCTCGTGCGAGGACTTGCGCATCTTCCGGGACGCCCTTTGCCGGCGAGCGCATGAGTTTTACGAGCGTCTGCACGTAGCGATGCTGTAACGCTCGGCGAAGCGGGTCGATCGGACGACCGCCGCGCAGATCGGAAAAGATACCGGCGTGCATCCAACCGAAGAGATCGGCGAGCGTCATCGCCTGCGCGTCGGACGTTTCGCGCGGGCCGTCGACGAGCCGTGCGAGCACGGGAGCCGAGAAGATCTCATCGAGCACCGTCTGCTGCATCTTGCCGACGTGCTCCGCCAGCGAATAATCGTGGCGCTGCGGCGGATCGTACGCCCACTGCGGAAGATTGCCGTACCCCTCGAAGTTGACGTAGCCGTATCCGGCCCACTCACTATAGCCCAGATGTGAGAGCAGGCGGGGCGGCAACCTCCAGGCGTCCGCTGCAAACAAGTAGCGGTCGAGCAACGCGAAAGCGCGATGCTGTTCTGCGCGCGGGACGGGAACGATCGGCGCTTGCGCTCCGGGATCGCCGCGGTGCGCTCGCGACAGATATTGACCGCCGATGAAATGCGCCGGCATCGTCGCACATCGCCCGTAATTGCCGAATACGAACTTAAAGGCGTCGGTCTCGCTTTCGTACGCGTCGCCAGAGGCGGGAAAGAGCGCATCGAGACGGCGCATGAGGTCGCGATCCATTTGCAATTGCGTCGTGCACCATCCCACCGGATCGTTCGTCAAGTCGCCTTGTTCGCTACGAGGATCGGCCGCGTGACCGTCGGCCCACGATACGTCTTCGTCTGAGGCATAACGATATTTCGGATCGGACCAGGCCGACGCCCAGCGCGAGAGCGTGGGAAGCTCGGCTTCCGGGGTTGCAGCACCGGGAATCGGCGCGTACGCCCAGCGCATCAAGAAATAATCGTATGGCCCGAGCGTCGTCTGCTCGTAGTCGCCTTGCGCCATCGACCCCGGCCAGACGTTGATCGGCGCATATTCCATAACGGTCGACGCGATGCCGTTCTGCGCGGTGAACGCCGGATCGCGCAATTGTGCCGCCGTGTACGCGAGCGAGCCGATGAAGTTGTGTTGCATGCCGAGGTTGTGGCCCGTTTCGTGCATGATGACCGATAACCACACGTCGTCCATAAACTTTTGGGGCATGGGATCGGTCGTCCGACCGAAGCGAATCGGATCGACGAAGTATTTCCATTCGCGCTCTGCATTGAGCGGAACGTCGGCCGAAATCAGTACGCCCGTGCGAAACTCTTGACCGGTGCGCGGGTCGTAGAGCGTCTGAGAGTCGGCGCCGAAGCTGGCTCGCTCTTCGGTCACCCAACGTAAAACGTTGTAGCGAATGTCGTCGATGTCGAAATTCGCATCGTGCGGCTGCGGCACGACCTGCAGAGCATCGCGCATCCCGATTCTTTCGAAGGCTCGATTCCACATCGTTACCGCTCGCGCAATCGCCGGACGATACTTCTCCGGGATCGAATCGCTCATCACGAACACCATCGGATGCTTCGCAGACGACAGACGCGCGGTGGAGTCGGAGGGTTGCAGGTTCCAACGAACGATGTACCGCTGCTTGCGCGTGAGCGTTTCGTCGATATCGAAATTCTGATACACCGCGTCGTAAAGGCCGATGCGGTCATCGGCGTAGCGCGGCCGGTAATCGGCGTCGCCCGGCGGTTCGGCGATATTATAGGTTACACGCATCTGCACGTGGCGCGGGTCGGGCGGAACGTCGTGCAAGCGTTGCGCGTCCGACGTCCACGATTGGATCGCCTCGATGACGACGTTCTTCGGGAACGCTTTCGCCGTGCCGAAATACGTGCGCGACGGCTCGAGCTCGTACGCTCCTGGGTTCGCGCCGCCGGGCTCCCGCGTGCTCTGCGCGATAACGGCTTTGAGATTGAGTTGATCGGCCAGGAACGGCGACGCGTCGATGACGACGTTGCCCGTCTTCTCGTCGGTCGCGGCGACCGTTGCCAAGCCGGCAATCGTTCGTGGAATCGAGCCGGCGAGCGCAAGCGAGGCGGCGGTGGAGTGTGGCGCAATGAATGCCGGGCTCGGCCACACGATCGCAACCTGATCGCCCGAACGCTCGAAGCGCACGATCTGCGTCGGCAAATGATCGGTGTTGCCCCACACGAGGCCGTCTCCGCCAAGCCCCGTCGACGGAACGATCGTTTCTACGAAATCGCGATCGAGTTGCGCCGCGCCGAGCTCCAGATAGATTTTGTCGCCCTTGCGCCAGACGGTGAATAGTCCGCGATCGGCGTGTGCGCCGGCAATCAGGCTCGCGTAAGGCGAGGCGGCACCGCCGGCACCGGAAGGAGCGGCCTGCCCGGACGCTGCGGCACCGACCAGGGCGAACACAGACGAAAAGAACGCGCTAACGAAGATACGCACCCAAGCGCCTTCGCGGCTCGGCCGGCGCGACACTTCCGGGTAGCCGCAGCACCGTCCAGACGACCGGACGGTGCCCGCGAGCGCTATGCTTCAGGAAGAGCGGCTAATTAGGGCTCGGCTTCGCGCCCATTTGCGGCTTGAGCAAGACCTTCGTGTAACCGTCCGTGCGGGCGTCGAACTTCTCGTAAGCGTCGGGCGCATCTTCGAGCGGCAGACGATGACTGACGATAAAGCTCGGTTTTGCAAGTCCGGCGACGATCAGATCGCGCAGCCGTTCGTTGTAACGTTTGGCAGGCGCTTGCCCCATCTCGATGCCGATGCCCTTATTCCAGGCTTGCCCGAGCGCCAGCGTGTAGTGCCCGTGTTTCTCTTGCGCGTTCGGCGCGCCCGGATCTTCGGGAAAATACACGCCGATGACCGACGTGGCCGGTTGGATTCGTAACCCGGATGACGTCGTCGAGAACCTGCGTCGGGCTCGAACGATCGTTTTTGCCGTGTGCGTTCGCTTGGTAGCCGATCGCATCGATGCCGCACATAACGCCGGGCATCTTCGCGAGCGGCCGGCCACGCATGTCGGCGATTGGGAGCTTTTTTCGCAGGTCAAAAATCTGCTGCACCGGATCACCTTTGGACGCATCGACGGCGACCGCACCCGGGACTTTTGCAACGAGGTCCAAGCGTTCGCGAACGCTGTCCACGACGTAGATCTCCGACGCGCCTTTCAACCGCGCGGAAAGCGCGGCTAGCAAGCCGACGGGTCCCCCGCCAAAGATTGCCACCGAGTCGCCTTGCTTCACATGCGCTTGTTCAGTGGCATGGAAGCCCGTCGGGAAGATGTCGGCCAGCAGGACGAAGTCGTCCTCGAACTCATCGCCCGGCGTCCCCGGCAGCGAGAGACAGTTAAACTCGGCGTAGGGAACGCGCAAAAGTTCGGCTTGGCCACCGGGATACGGTCCTAAGCCAGAATATCCGTATCCGCCGCCTGCCGACTCGGGATTAACGGTCAGACATGCGTTCGAGAATCCGCGTTCGCAATTAAAACAGAAACCGCATCCGATATTGAACGGCAGCACTACGCGGTCGCCGGCCTTGAGCGTACGTACGGACGAGCCGACCGCTTCTCGATCACGCCGAGATTTTCGTGTCCGAAGACGAGGCCCGCTTGCACCGGCGCGCGACCTTCGTACATATGCAGATCGCTGCCGCAGATGGCCGTCGTCGTCAAGCGCACGACCGCATCGGTCGTCTCCTCGACGCGCGGATCCGCGACCTGTTCGACGACGACTTCGTTGGTTTTCTTGTAGACGACGGCACGCATGGGCAACTCCTGCGAGATGGGATACGGCGTGTTACCGCGACATGCGATGGAACAAACGGTTTCCGGCGGCGGCGATCGCAAACGATCGGGGCAACGCCTTGCCCGACCGGCGTGACACCACGCACGTGCGGCTTGAGAAACGTCGCGCTGCCTCCCGCGCGCGTCACGCTTTCCGCAGCGACTGCTCCGTAAGCCGGTGCGCCTTCGCACACTGCGCATGATCTGCTGAAGACGCGGATCGGGCGCTCCGACCTACGTTATGATGGGTCGTCCGCACGCTCGCATCCGGCAAGTGGCCGCAACCGTCGCCTTCGCGACGTTAGCGACGGCTGCGCTGCGCCCGGCCACGACGGCAGCTGCAGACCGCAGCGCCGAAGGCGGCGTCGTCATCCTCGCGACCACCCCTGGCGCGCGCGGAATCGGCGCAGGCACCGTGCTCGAAAACGACGGCAAACATGTACGCATCGTTACCGCGAAGCATGTCGCGACGTTCGGCTCGCTCACCGTTCGGCTCGAAGACGGCAGCAGCGTCGCGGCGCGGATCGAGTCGCTTCTGCCGCATCGGGACCTCGCGATCGTGGATGCCGACGTCGACCCCGCGGCCGCCGCCGCGCTGCGTCCGGCGCCCGTCGCACCGCCTCGCTCGCATACGCCCGTGCACGTCTGGGGAAGCGGTAACGCCGGACCCGCACTCGAGACGGGCGTCGTGCAGAACGTCGGCGCGGAGATGCCCGACGGCACGAAGCCGGCTGGCCGCTACGCCCTTGCGTGCGAACGCTGCCATCGCGGCGATTCCGGCGCCGGCATCTTTAACGAGCGCGGTGAGCTCGTCGGCGTCTACGTCGGCTACTTCAACGTCGACGACGGTTCGGTCGTGCAAATTGCGGAAACCCCCGCCGCCGCCGCCGAGGTCGTCCGCGCCACGACCACGGCTCCTGCCGAGCGCGTCGCCGTCCGCTAACTCCCGACCGGACGGCGCTCGTTCCGGCCGCCGGCGAACAGCTGGCGGCCATGCTATCGATTACATGCGGTATGAAGCGGTGAAGGAGAAGGCGCGAGACGGCTGACCGAAGCGTTCTCCGCTGCCCGTGTTGACGTACTGACCGATCGCAGACGTATCGTGGAAGAACTGGTTTTCGGGCACGAATACTTGGGACCCGAAATAGCCGTAGTTCTGAATCGACTCATTAAAGATGTTCGTGATGCCAAACGTTAGAGAGACGTCGTGCTCGAGCGTTTTTGAGATGAAGCCATCCCAAGTGTTGTAGCCCGGGCGTTCCTTCGGGTTGTTCGAACCAACGACGTAACCGTCCACGCGCGTTTCGAACCCGTTGTTGTTATAGTCTAAGGCAACGTTGGCTTGATTGACGGGGATGCCTAACACTTGGCCGCCGTTGGTTATGAAGGCGTTGGTCTGCAGGATCGAAGGTAAGATCCCGTTCTGGACGACGGATTGTAGGTTGTAGCCATATTCTGCGAAGACGTGCTTCGCCAATCGCTGGCGACCCGTTAGTTCGACACCCTTCGCCGTTGCGCGGGCCGCATTATAGGTGGTCGTGATCGCGAGGTACGGAATAACCGTCGACGGCACCGCGGCGTTCACCCCTGCGCAGCCGGCCGACGCAATCTTGTTCGCAAAGCCGAGTAAGAGGTCTGGCGGCACCGTCACATTGCCGGCATACTGCGTAATCGGGAGACCGGCGCTGAACAATTGATCTCCCACAGCCGTATAATACAAATTGAGTTGTACCGAGGATTCGGCACCAAATCGGTGGGCGTAACCGGCTTCGTAGTCGTTCGCTCGCTCCGGTTTGATGCTCGGATTGCCTCCGGTTCCGATCGGATTATACGCCGTGCAGGACGGATTGAGGCTCGAAGGATTGCCGTTGATGTTGACGCCCGTCGCCTTCAGCTCGGCCGCCGGATCGCCGGTCGAATGCCCGAAGGTAAGACGCAGCACGTCGCTCGGTTGGGGCCGGAAAACGAGCGATATGCGAGGATCGAAGCTCGTCGTATTGTCGACGCTCGAGTGTTTGATCCAGAAGTTCGCATAAGTCGAGAAGGCGGGAGAAAAACGAAGCTCGGCACGCGCGAAGCCGCTGTCGTAATGCGTCGACTCACTCGGTATATAGCTGTGGAGCCCGGTCGAGCCGTCGTAGTTAAGACGCGTACCGAGTTGATACTCACCGAAGTAGCCGAAGCCTACGTCGCTCTTTTCATTCTGAATATCGTCGGAAATGAGGTAGCCGTCGGTATTGAGGTATTGGGTATATGAAGTTCCGGCGAAACGCGCCCGCGATGGATCGGTGTAGCCTGCGGCTTCTTCCGACGTTTTCCAATATTTGTAGTAATTATGGAATCCGTCGGCCGTCAAGGTGTTCTTGCCACCAGTCGATTGCACGCGGAAGTGATAATCCGACATGTTCGTGCCGCGCGCTCGCCCGGCACCGCCACCATACGGCCCGGAGGACGCCGCGGCCCACTGCGATGCGGAGTAGCAAGACGACGTCGCGCCGTTCCGATTGGTGATGACCGTGTAGCCGTTCGCGACGGAAGAACCTGCTAAGTTGCAATTCGGCGTTTGGTTGGTTTGAATTTGCGCGAGGCGCGTGTCGTAAGGGATGTTGTCGTTGTCGCCGTTTCCGGTCGAGTCTGCTACTACGCCGGAGTCGTACGCGGTCGCCATAAATGTCGTGTTGTTCGACAGTCCGTACTGTAATTTCGCAAGCCCGCCCTTTACGAGAACATTCTGACTTACGTTATAGGTGTTTAGTGCGAAATTGCATGCGGAGACGTCATTGCCTTTCGTGCAAATGCCGCCGTTCGCGCCATTGTTGTCGTTATTGG
>JAABUQ010004025.1_pt1 | contig 25778 bp, 20 predicted proteins | sample 5560001 | NCBI WGS metagenome assembly JAABUQ01 (sample SAMN10711888, study PRJNA513371) | rock metagenome | isolation source: Antarctica rocks | place: Antarctica: Victoria Land, Finger Mt nord | collected 2015-12-18
TCGCTGACTTTCGCCACTCGCTGCCTCCTCACAAGCAGGCCAACCTAGCCCCAGAACCGACAGCTGGGAATTCCACACGCCTCGAAACCCGCCCCCCCGAGTCAATCAGACGGAAACCGTATCACTCATGCCCCGTGCAGGCGATTGAGATCGGACTGACGGAAATGCCCGCCGAAGGTTAGCGACCCTGAATGGAGGGCGGTGGCCCGAGCCGATCAGCGCCCGATCGGACGACAGGATCCCACGCCGTGACCAAGGCGGGCCCGAACCCTGAGGTTCGAGCCCGCGCTCCCGGCTATTGCATGTTCTTGGCAGCCGGACCATAGAAATCCGCCGGGCTGTTCTTCTCGACGGTGTCCTTGGTGAGCAGCGTCGTCGGCATATACTGCTCGGCCGGGATATCCTTGCCCCCGCCCTTCATTAACGAGATGGCGTTCTCGACTGCCATTTCGCCCATCTTGTAGGGGTTTTGGGCCATGCTGGCCTGAACCAAACCGGACTTGATGGCGGGGAACATCGTGGGGAACCCGTCTATGCCCACGAAGGTCAGCCCGGTGCGGTTGGCCTGCTTGGCCGCCTTGGCGGCGCCGAGCGCCATCGCGTCGCTTTCGCCGAAAATGGCGCTGAGCTCCGGGTTGGCGGTCAAGATGTTCTGGGTCACTTTATAGGCTTCGGTCTCGTCCCAGTTGGCGGTCTGCTCGGCGACGACCTTGATGTTCGGGAAGTTCTTCAGGGCTTCGTGGCAGCCCTGCGAGCGCTGCAATTCGGCGGTTGCCCCAAGCACGCCCCTGAGAATGGCGATGTTGCCCTTGCCGCCGATCTGCTGGAACTGCCACGTGCACAGATCGCGCGCCGCCTTGACGCTGTCGGTCGCGATATAGGTGGCGAGCTTCCCGCTTCCGGCTTCCGGCTTTTCGTCGACGGCGATCACGGGCACATCCGCCTTGTTGGCCGCCTTCACGCCGGCGGAGGCCGCCGTCGAATCCTGCGAGATGAAGATCAGCGCGCCGATGTTCTGGACGAGAAGGTCCTGCACCTGCTTGACCTGCAGGCTCGAATTGTTGCTGGCGGCCGCGACCTTCAGATCGTAGCCGGCCTTCGTGGCCGCGTCGCGCATGCCGTCGACGGCCGCGACGTAGAACAGCGACTTCTGATCGGCGACCGAGACGCCGATCGGCATCTTGTCGGCAGCGAAGGCCTTTGGCGCGATACTCGCCGCCGCGACCATCAGCACACCACCGGCAACGCGAAGATAAGCGGGCGGTCTGCCACCCGTCTCGAAACCACTCATGATGTTTCCTCCCTCAATGACCTTATCCTTCGAGGCTCGACGCCCAGAAGCTCGGAACTTTGACGTGACGCGGCCTCTCTTCGTGGAAGCCTTGATCCATTCAGGCGGCGGCGCCTGCGCAGCCATAGATGCGCATCTTCTCGACGGTCGCCGGAATCATCCGTCTACGACCTTCGGCCATCGCCTCTTCGAGCTGCCGGTCGCCCTTGGCCCATACGGACTCGAAGCCTGCGCGGAATACATGGCGCAGGTCGGTGTCGGCGTTGAACTTGCAGACGCCGGCGGCCCGCGCGTCGAGCACCTCCTGATCGGTCAGGCCGGAGGCGCCATGCAGCACCAGCGGAATGCCGACTGCCGCCTTGAGCTCCTTCGTCCGCTCGATGCTGATCGGCTGCTGCGGTCGGTCGGGAATGACGCCGTGCACGATACCGACCGAGATCGCGAGGGTGTCGACACCCGTCTCGGCAACGAAGCGCCGAGCCTCTTCGACGTCCGTGTAGTAATCGGCCCAGTTCACGCTCTCGTCGGCGTCGGGGATTTTGCCCAACTCGGCCTCGACTGGGACGCCGAAGGCATGGCAGATTTCGACGACCTTGCGCGTGGTGCGGATATTCTCGTCCAGCGGCAGATGCGCCCCGTCGTACATGATGGAGTTGAAGCCGAGCCGAAGCGCCTCCATGACCTCGTCCCAACTGCCGTGATCCAGATGGATGACGACATCGGCGTTCGAGCGTTCCGCCACGCGCCGTGTCAGTTCATAGGCGCGGCGCACCCCCATATGCGGGATGATGGCCCGGCCGACCTGCAGCACGACGGGGGCCTTCGCCTGCTCGGCGGCTAAGACCAGCGCCTCGCAGGTCTCGTCGTTGTGCATGTTGAAAGCGCCGACCGCATATCCGCCCTTGCGCGCGTTCTCGATCACGGTCCGGGGGTCGACGAGTCTCATGGGCGCATCCTCCGTTTTACCTTCTGACTTCGCATTCGGTCCCGTGCTGTCCGACCGCTAGGCTAGGCGGCATTTGCGGGCTGCGACCGAGGACCCTTTGCACTTTCCGGAGCTGTCCCGGGCATGCCGAAGCGCTCGATGTAGCGTCGATAGTCAGCAACCTCCTGGTCGCGACGTTCCCGATCCCAGCCCGCGCGCGGAGCGAGAATGTCGGCGGCGCGTTCAGCGACGCCGGTCCCGCTTCCCGCCGTGTGACCGACCATCGTGCGCCGAAGCAGAACGTCCGTCAGCGTGCGGGCGAACTCGTTGGCGGAGGTGAACACAAGCTCTGCGCCAAGCGTATCGACACCGGAACCGAGCGGCTCGAGGAGTTCGGGCTTCTCGCGGCCAAGCGCGACGATATCGGTGGCGCGTGAGCCGTAAATGCCCACCAGCCGATCCACGGTCGTCTGCGGCAGCCCGCTGGTTTCAGCCAGATCGTTCCGGAAGGCGGCCCAATCCTGAACGTGGGCACCGGGGAACAACAAAGTTGTCGTGTTGCAGCGCCGCGGCTTCAAACCGAGTTGCCGGAACACGATGTCGACCGTTTCCTCGGCGAGACTGCGGTAAGTGGTCAGCTTGCCCCCGATGATCGACAGGAGCCCGCCATGGTCCGGCGCGTGATCCTTGATCACGTGAGAGCGCGAAACGTTCCATTCCGACTTGTCGGGCACAAAGGGCAGCGGCCGCACGCCGCTGTACGTGTAAAGGATGTCGCTTTCCAGCAGCTTCGCGCCGGGGACCAGGCGGTTTACCTCGCCAAGCAGATAAGCAACCTCGTCCGCGTCGGCTCGCACCGTCTCCGGATCGCCTTCGAAGCGCAGGTCCGTGGTTCCGATCAGGTACTGCTCGCCCCATGGGATGACCAGGACAAGCCGCCCATCCTTGTGCGACTCGTAGTAGACGACGTCCCTCGGCGCTCCCGGGAAGGGCTTGACGACGAGGTGGCTGCCCTTGGTGCCGCCGATGAAACGCTGCTTGATGCGGACGTCGCTGGCCAGCACCGCATCGACCCATGGACCGGCCGCATTGACGACGATCCGGCTACCGAGGGCGTGACGCTCCCCCGTGATCCGATCGGTAAAGCGGACACCCCGAACCGTCTGACCCTCGCAGATCAAGCCATCCACCTCCGCATAGGTGTAGATCTTGCAGCCGTCGGCATGGGCCGCGAGCGCGACTTCCACGCACAGACGCTCCGACCAGATCACTTGGCCGTCGAAGAAGATCGCGGATCCCTGAAGTCCGTCCGCGTTCATGCCTGGGCTGCGCCTCAAGGTCTCCTCGCGCGACAATACGGTGTGCCTTGCGGTCGACTTGTCCCAGGACAGCGCGTCATAGATGATCATGCCGGCCCGGATCGCCCATTTGGAACGCCGGTTGTGGTCGTAGAACGGCATCATCAGCGAAACGGGCTTGACGAGATGCGGCGCCAATTGGAACAGCCGCTCCCGCTCGCGCAGCGACTCGCGGACGAGCCGCACGTCGCCCTGTTCGAGGTAGCGCAGACCGCCGTGGATCAGGCGTCCCGAATAGTTCGAGGTTCCGCTGCCGATGTCGTCCCGCTCGACCAATGCGACCCTGAGGCCACGTGCGGCCGCGTCGCGGGCGATACCTGCGCCGTTGATGCCCGCGCCGATCACGATCAGGTCGAACAGATCCGTCGGCTTCAGGGCGTCTGACGCCCCGGCATCTGCCAGCCGCTCCATCGTGCTCGGCATGGGTCGTGTTTCCCGCGTTAGAGAGTTTCGTAGGGCGCCCAGCCAAGCCGACGGCACCGCGGCTGAACGAGGGCTCCCGCCGTGACGATAGCCGGTCCTAATCGGCGGTCTCGATGATCGCGATGACGGAGCGCACCTTCGCGCGCTCGTTTTCCTGAACCTTGATTTCCGCCAGGACGCCGTCGGCCGGGCACTCCAACTCCTGGGCGGCCTTCTCGGTTTCGACCTCGGCCAGCAGTTCTCCCTCCGTGACGCGATCGCCGACCTTCTTATTCCACTGGACGATCATCCCCTCGCTCATCCCCATGCCCCATTGCGGCAGCAGAACATCGATCTTCAAAGCACGGCTCCCCTGGCACTGTCGTTGGACACTGGCTTGTTCGAGCAGACACGGTTGATCGCGGCCGCGATCTTCGCGGCCGTCGGGTAAAGTTCGGCTTCCAGCACGGGGCTGAAGGGCACCTGCATGTCCGGCGCGGTCACGCGCAGCACTGGCGCCCGAAGGGCGTCGTAGGCCTGCTCGGCCACAATGGCGGCGATCTCGGCGGCGGCACCGCAGGTCCGATGAGCCGGCTCGGTGATGACGAGGCGTCCCGTGCGCCTGACCGACTCGAGGATGGTCTTGGAATCGAGCGGCACGAGGGTGCGCGGATCGATGACTTCGACGGAGATGCCCCGGTCGGTCGACACCTGCTCGGCCGCCGCGAGGGCGAGCGGCACGCAGCCAGAGATCGCGACCACGGTGACATCGTCGCCCTGGCGGCGCACACGTGCCTCGCCGAACGGGATCCAATATTCGTTCTCGTCGACATCTTCCTTCAGGCCCCACAAGGGCACGGCCTCGAAGATGAGGACCGGATCGTTGCTGTCGACCGCCGTGCGCAACAGCCCCTTGGCGTCGCTGGCCGAGGCCGGCACCACGATCTTGAGGCCCGGCACGCCCATGAACATCGGATAAGGTCGGTCGGAGTGATGCGCCGCGGTATTCAGTGAATAGAACATCGCCGATCGAAACACGACCGGGATCGAACTCTGCCCCCCGAACATGTAGCGGTTCTTGGCCGCCTGGTTCACGAACTGGTCCATGGCCATGTAGAGGAAGTTCGAATAGGACAGGTCGACGATGGGCCGCAGCCCCGTCATCGCCGCACCGATCGCGGTGCCGACCATGGCCTCCTCGGCAATGGGCGTATTGCGTATACGGTGGCGGCCGAATTCCTCGACGAAATCACCCTTTTCGGCGCGCGTCTTGCTGCCGCCGGTCGTCCCGTACACGTTGGCTTCGACGTCCTCGCCGAAGATGATGACGCGCTCGTCGGCCAGCATCGCTTCACGTTGCGCGGCGCCGATTGCGGCGATGTAGGTCATCATGGTCACTGAATTCCCTCCAGTTTGTAGGGATCCGTATATTCGTAGGGGTCAGTATAGAGGTGCTCGAACGCGCTTTTGACCTCGGGATAGGGACTGGCGTTGCTGAACTTCACCGCGTCGTCGACGTCCTTGGCGATCTCCGCCTCCATCGCGACCATGGCGGCTTCGTCCGCAATGCCGCGATCGATCAGCACCTGCCGAAACAGCTTGATCGGGTCTCGGGAGACCCAGTGCTCCTTCTCGGCCGCATCGCGATAATCGACGCTCAGGCGCAGCCCCTCGGCATGTTCGCGGTAGCGGTAGGTCATGACCTCCACCAGGGAGGGGCCTTCGCCGCTCCGCGCCCGCTCCACCGCCGTGCTGGCCGCCTCATAAACCTTGAGAACATCCTGACCATCCTCGACGCGGACGCCGGGGATGCCGTAGCCCTGCGCCCGGTCCGAAATCCGCCCGCTGGTGACGGTCCGCGACGGCGTCGACAGTGCGTAGTGATTGTTCTCGCAAAGGAAGACGACCGGCAGCTTCCATGCGGCGGCGAGGTTGATCGACTCGTAGAGAACGCCCTGGTTGGCGGCGCCATCACCGAAGAATGACATCGAAACACGGTCTTGCTTCAGCACCTGGGCCGAGAGCGCCGCACCGACCGCGATCGGGATCGACGACCCGGTCACACCGGACTCACCGAGACTGCCCACCGCATAATCGGCAAGGTGCATGGATCCGCCCTTGCCCTTGCAGACGCCCCCGGACTTGCCGACGAGTTCCGCCATCAGCGGCCCCAGCGCGGAGCCCTTGCCGATCGGATGCCCGTGGCTCCGATGGTTGCCGGCCAGCTTGTCTGCCTCCCGCAGGGCCATGCATGCCCCCACGACCTGGGCCTCCTGCCCAATGCTCGTGTGGATGGTGCCGGGAATTTGACCCCGCATCAGCATTTTGGCCGCCCGCTCGTCGAACAAGCGGATCCGCAACATGCGGCGCTGCATTTCCAGCATCGTGTCGCGCGAAGGCGTCATCCGGCGTCCTCCCTGGACTTGCCCCGATCTGCGTGAGGCAGATGATTATTGTCTGGGATTTTGTATCAAACGGCGGAAAACACCGCAAGTGAAAACGCTCGCGGCGGCGAAAGAGTCGAGCGGCTGTTCCGGTGCGCACGGCGGATATTGAAGACCGGCGATCTCGCGCAGCTCTGACTACAGTCGTTCGGCTTCGCAGGCGTCAGCATGGCGGATCTCGAAGCACGGCTTTTCGGGAAACAGATGGCGCGCCCGAAGGGCTTGGCACTTGCGAACCGCAGATCGGATATGTGTGCCTGCGGATGATCTCGTATGATGGTGCCGGTCCGAAGACTTCGATGGCGCCCCCGTATATCGACACGGAGACCTTGGATCAGCGATCAATCCCTCACTCGATCCCGACTATCGAGCGGTGCAAGGATTCGGGCGTCCTCGACGGACATGCCCGCCACGCGATCAGACGACGGCGTGCATAATCTCCTCGCTTACCTGCCCGTAAACACCTGGATTGGGCTTGCTCCAGACGATTTTCTTTCGCGCCATGACGAGGATCCGGTCCGAGATCCGGACGATCTCAGGGAGATCACTGGAGATGATCACCACGGCCTTGCCAAGTAGCTTCAGGTTCTCGATGACGGCGTACATGTCCTCCTTGGTCCGTACGTCGACGCCGATGGTCGGTTCGTCGATGATCAGAACGTCCACGTCGCTGGCGAGCCACTTGGACACGCTGATCTTCTGCTGGTTGCCGCCGCTGAGCTGCCCGACAGGCTGGTCCAGGCTGGCGAGGCGTACGCTCATCTTGTCGACCGTGAGGGACACGACGTCACGCTCCCGCCCGGGGGTCACGAAGCCCAGCGCCCGGCCGATCCGGTCCCAGATCGTGATACCGACATTGTGCCGGACTGGGTGATTGAGGATGAGCCCCTCGCCTTTGCGGTCCTCGCTGACGTAGCCGATGCGATGCTTGTGTAGCGCTTCATGGGGGTCGCGGACGCGGACAGGCACGCCGTCGCGCCATACGGCACCGCCGGTGATCTTATCGAGGCCCATGACGGCACGGGCGAGTTCCGTCCGACCGGACCCGACGAGGCCGTAGAGACCCACTACCTCGCCGGACGAGACGGCGAGATCCACGTCGGTGTGCCCAAAACGGGTCGTGAAGTCCCTCAAGGCCAGCCGGGGCGGCCCTTCCGCTGCCGGGGCGGTGCTGGTGGAGCGAGAGCCAAAGGTGATGCTGCGGCCCACCATGGCGGTGACCACGTCCTTCTGGGTGATCTCGGCGCTGGGCACCGAGTCCAGGATGGTCTTGCCGTCGCGAATCACCGTCATCCGATCGCAGAGCGTGAAGACCTCCTCCAGCTTGTGGCTGACGAAAAGGATGGCGCTGCCGCCGTCCCGCAGTTCACGCAGGCGGGCGAACAGGACCGCGGCCTCGCGCTCGGTGATCGAGGCGGTCGGCTCGTCGAGCAGCAGCACCCTGGCCTCCAGCGCCAGGGCGCGGGCGATCTCGAGCAGCTGGCCATAGGCCACGCTCAGCGAGCCGGCCCGGGTCTGCGGCGCCACGTCGAGCCCGACCCGATCCAGCCAAATCCGCGCATCCGCATAGAGCCTGTCGTAGTCGAGGAAGCCCGCCCGGCGTGGCGGCGCGTGCAGGAACAGGTTCTCGGCGACCGAGAAGGCCGGCACGAGATTGCGCTCCTGGTACACGGTGCTGATGCCGGCGGCGATCGCCTCCTCGGGATCGTGGAACACCCGTTGCTGATCGCCCACCGTCAGCGTGCCCTGGTCGACGCGAAGGACCCCGGTCAGGATCTTGATCAGCGTCGATTTGCCGGCGCCGTTCTCGCCGATGAGGGCGTGGATGCTGCCCGGCTCGATGCTGAGGCTCGCACCCCCCAAGGCGAGCGTGCCGGAAAACGCCTTCCAGATATCCCGGGCGGCAATTGCACTCACGGCCGACCTCCCGCGGGCACGCTCCGGCTTCGCAGCGCGCTCTGGATGATCCGGCGGAAATCCAGGTTCTGCGAGCGCCCCAGGAGCACCGCCAGGAAAATCAGGACACCCTCGACCAGGGTGATCCAGATGGGATTGACGTTCACCAGGATCAGCCCGTCATTGATCGTGGCCAGGATGAGGCTCGCGACCAGGATGCCGATGATCGACAGCTCGCCCCCGGTAAGCAATGTGCCGCCGATAATGGGGATGGTGAAGGACTGGATCAGCCAACCCGTCCCTGCCGATGGATTGGCTTCGTGCAGCTGGGCCATCGCGACCACGCCCGCGGCTCCCGCCAGCAGGCCCGACAGCGAATGCGCCCAGATGATCGCGTGAGTCTTCGACAGGCCCGACAGCTCGGCCGCTTCGGGATTGCCGCCGACGGCGAGCATCATGCGCCCCGTACGCCGCCAGTGGTACATGGTACCGAGCGCCGCCGCGGCGATCAGCGCGACGACGAGCACGTAGGGGATCGGCCCGAGCCGGCCCGTCCCGAACAGGTTGAGGAGTGGCGGCAGGCCCGTATAGGGAACGGTCTCGGTCGTGGCGAGCGCAACTCCTGCGCAGCCGCCCCCCGTGGCCAGCGTGATGACGAAACCGCCGACGCCTGTGGTCCCGACAAGCACGCCGTTCACCAGTCCGCAGAAGGTGCCGAAGGCCAGCCCGCCGACGAGCGCCGCAGCCAGCGGCACCCCACGGGTGACCAGCATATAACCCGTGACCACCCCGACCAATTCGCCGATGGCGCCGACCGCGAGACTGAACTCGCCGACGCCAAGGACAATCATCTGCGAAAAGCCGATCAGCGCGAGCAGGGTCGCGCTCGACAAGATGACGTAGATGTTGAAGGCCGTCAGGAAGCGATCGCTGAGCAGGGCGAAGCCGATGCTGGCCGCCACGGCGACCAACAGGAGGGAGACCCAGGGCTGGCGAGGTGTTTGGACGTCGTCAGATGGCACGGCGGGCTCCTCCCTCGGTCAGCGCGGGCGCGGCGACGGGGGCGTTGGGTTCGGGAAGCGTGGGTCGCCCGTGGTGCGTGCGCCGGGTCTGATCGGCGATCACCGCGATCAGCAGGACGATCGACTGCGCGAATTGCTGCCAGTAGGCCGGCACGTTGAGCGAGACGAGGCCGGAATTGATGCTTTCGATGAAGAGCGCGGCGACCAGGGCGCCGCCGATCGATACGGAGCCGCCGACGAGCGCCGTGCCACCGAGGATCGGCACCACCAGCGACGACAGCAGCCAGCCGACGCCAAGGGAGGGGAGCGACGAGGCCACACGGGACATCTCGATGAGGGCGGCGACGGCCGCCAGCACGCCGGACAGCGCGAAGCTGCCGACGATCAGGCTCGATACGCGCACACCGCTGAGCTCGGCGGCTCGCTGGTTGGCGCCAAGGGCCAGCATCTTCCAGCCCCAAGTCGACCGATGGTACAGCACCCAGAGCAAGGCCGTGATCACCAGTGCGGGGACCACGAGCTGCGATAGGGCGGGGCTAAGCAGGATGTCGTTGCTGAAATTCGTGATGACGGGCGGGATGGAGCTGATGGCGGCCCCACCCGAGGCGATCAGGACGACCCCGATATAGATCGACGACATCGCCAGGGTCACGATGAAGCTGCTCAGGCCCGTGATCAACTCCAGGACACCGAGCAGCGCACCGAGTGCGCCGCCCAGCACCAGCCCGAGGAGCAGGCCGGGAAGGGGAGGAATGCTTGCCACTCCGACCATCCAGCCCGTCGACATCACCACGACAACGCCGATGGCGCCGACAGCGAGGTTCAGCCGCCCGACCACCACCACGACGAGTTGGCTGAAGCCGATGATGGCCGTCTCGGCGGCCAGCTGCGACAGGGTGAAAAGGTTGAAGCTGCTGAGAAAGCCGTCGCCGAGCGTCTGGTAGATCAACCAGCTGACGGCTGTGAGCACCAGCAGGCCGCCCGCGGTGGATTGGGTGCCGCCGGCGATCATCCGTCGAAGCCGAGAAGGTCCGGCCGTCATGTCACTCTCTGGGGTCGGCGGAGGGGCGGGATCCGGGCTTGCCAAATGGCGGCAGGCCTGGCGACGAGCGCACTTTGGGCTTCGGCCGATCTGCGTCCGCTTGGATCGACCAGCCAAGTCGTCGACGTGGAACCGCAAATCGATTCCACGTCGATCGTGTTCTGGCGCGGAGTGCGCTCAGCACTTCAGGATCTTCTTGTCCAGAAGATCGATGAGGCGCTTGGAGTCGTCCGGGAACGAAGCGGGGCCGGGATATTGGGCGACGTTGTCCTTGGTGACCAGCACCACTTCCGCGACGACCAGGCGCTTGGTCTGAGGCGACGCGGAGAAGGGCGCATCGTCGGCCACCTTGCACTTGTCTTTGACGACCTTGGACACCGCATAGGCCATGCCGTAGGTGTTCTGGAACAGCGTGCCGTAGATCACGCCCTGCCTCACCGCGTCCATCACCTGCGGTGCGCTGTCGGCCCCGATGAACTTGATATGACGGAACTGCGGGTTGTCGGTCAGCGCGACCGCCATCGCGATGGACGGATAGTACGACGTCGACATGGCGCCGGCCAGGGTACCGCCCTGAGCCGCGAGCAACGCGTTGACCGCCGGCGGCGAGAGTTGGGGCGTGTCGATGTCGGCCACGACCTGGGCCAGCGTGACCTTTCCGCTCGTGGCGGCCACGGCATCCTTGACCGCCTGGACGCGCAGTTGGGTGTTGGGGTCGGTGAGCTGACTGGCCAGCAGTGCGATGGGGCCCGAGCCGCCGATCGCCTTGATCAGTTCCTCGGCCTGGTAGTGCGCCGCCTTGTAGATGTCCGTGGAAATGCAGAACAGTGCAGGGCTGGGATCGAAGGTGCAGCCATTGATGTTGACCGTCACCACGCCGCGCTTGGCAAGCTTGCCCTCCTCGGCATTGGTGCCGTTGGTATCGCCGGGGAACAGTGCGAAGCCTGCAAAATTGCGCGCCACGAGCGAATCGAGCAGCGCGTTTTCCTGGGTTAAATTGAAGGCATCGGTCGCTGGCACAGAAAAGCTGGCGTTGACGCCGAAGTCCTTGCTGGCATCCGTGGCGGCCGTGCGCCAGGGATCGAAGTAGGAATTTGGGCCAGGTACGACGATGCCGATATTCGGCTTGGAATCGGCCGCAGCTGCCTGGCCAACGACAGCCAACGTCGCGAGCGCCAGGCCGCCGGCAAAGGCCGCCCCGATCGAGGCGCTGCCCCGGCGACGACGATCCATCATGCTTTCCTTCATGTTCCACTCCCTACCGATGTACGGAACGGCACCAGGCGAAGCGTCGCCTGCCGCGTCCGATGTCATGATCGGGGGACGTTGGCCGCCCCCTCGTCGTGTGCACGCTCGTTACGTCGCGCCGACGTTTCGCGAGGATCCAAAGGGTGCGTGTCAGCCCTCGGAGCTTTGCCGAACAGGTTCGAACTGGCCGGTTTGGGCAGCCTTGCGGGCCGCGAGAGCAGTGGCGAGCGACTTCAGTCCGTCCTCGCCGGTCACCGCCGGACGGCCCTCGCCGCGGATTGCCGCGTGGAAGGCGCGGCAGCCGCGGACGTAATAGTCCTCCTGCACCAGCGGCAGTTCCCGCTCCCCCTCGGCGTCGCGCAGCGTAACGGTACCGGCCGGACCCTGAGCCATGTTGTTGATCGCCACCAGCGATCCGGTGGTGCCGTGGACTTCGCAGGAGGTGCGCTGCGCACGCGTGGTGAAGCTGTCGTGCACCTGCGCGATGATGTTGCCGGAGAACTGGATAAGGCTCATCGCCGCATCCTCGATGCCCTCGATCGCAAGGCCGCCATTCTGCGCGACGGTGACGACCTTCAGCGGCTCCTGGCCCAGGATGAAGCGCAGCAGATCGGTGTCGTGGACCAGCAGGTCCAGTAGCGCACCCGCGCCGGCGCCCTTGGTGTGCAGGCGCCAGCCCAGCATCTGGATCGGCAGCGTCCCGGCATGCACGACGCGCGCGGCCAGCGGCGTCCCGATCCTGCCCTGTGCGACGGCTTCCTGCATGGCGCGGTGCGTCGCGGCGTTGCGCAAGTGATGGTTGGTCGCCATGACGACACCCGCGTCGCGGCAGGCGCTCACCATCGCGGCCGCGTCCTCGTAGCTCGTTGCGAGGGGCTTCTCGCAAAGCACATGCTTGCGCGCCCTGGCCGCAGCCATACACTCGGCAAAGTGCCGTTCATTGGTGGTGGAAATATAGACCGCGTCGATGTCGCGGAGCGCCTCGTCGAGGTCCGTGGTCGAGCGAGGAATACCGAACTCGTCGGCGAAGGCTTTACCGCGCGCGGCGTCGGAGCTCATGACGCTGACGATCTCGCCGCCGGTCTCCCGTATCGCGTTGATCATCCATTCACGCGCGATCGTGGTGGCGCCGATCAGCGCCCAGCGGGTCGAGTCCACCATTGCCGTTCCTCCTCGAATGTCAGTCCCGCGTGGAACAGCGGGCTCTTGTTCTTGGCTCAGCGCGTCCTCGAACACGGGACCGTTGACAAGGACATCGGCCGCGAGCGGACCGTCATCCGATTAACCTGCCCGCCGCTACCTCGCCGCATGCGAGAACCAATGTCCTCAAATGTCGTGTCTGGGACAACGTCATCGTGTGACCCGAAACCAGGTCAGGCTCACAGCGAACGCCTCTCGATTGACGCAAATGCTTACGTCTGCTAAATTTGTATCACGATGATTGATGCGGTGCAAGTGAATCGACCCCCGCGGCATTGAGGATATCGGCGTACGGAAGCAGCCGCGCCTGGCTATCCGCCGGGAATCGCCATTCCCTCGAGAACGTCAGCGACTTTGATGGTAAGGCGCTGCAACGACGTCGTTTCGAGATCGCGCGAGTGGCCGGTCAGCGCCGCCGATGACTCAATCGGAATGCGGGCGTCGAAGGGCCGAACCTCGATTGAGGGGTCCGCAGACACACTCTTGCCGGCGCGGTTACTGGGCGCTCAGCGGATCGTATTGCCGCCGTCGAGCATGAGGTTCGCGCCATTGACCATCGCGGCGCCGTCGCTCGCCAGATAGAGCACGGCTTCGGCAACCTCCACGGGCTGGGCAAACCGGCGGGTCGGGATCTCTGCACGAGCTCGGTCGCCCTTCTCGCCGCTCCAAACCGTCTTCCCCAACTCGGTTTCGACGACCGTGGGCGAGACGCAGTTCGCCGTGATGCCGAACGGTCCCCATTCCAGAGCGAGGCAATTGGTCATGCCGAGCAGCCCGGCCTTGCTTGCCGAATAGGCTGCATGGTGTTCGATCCCGATGACGGCCGCTTGGGACGATATGGTGACGATGCGCCCCCACTTCTGGCGAAGCATGAGCGGGGCCACGGATCGCGCACACAGGAACGGCGCGCGCAGGTTGATCCGCATCGTCGTGTCCCAGTCGGCAGTCGACAGCGCCTCGGCGGGCGCCATCAAACCGATGCCGGCATTGTTGACGAGAATGTGGACGGTCGAGAAATCCCTGGCGATGCGCGAGAACGCCACCTCGATCGCCCTGTCGTCTCCGAGATCTGCCACGTAGCCCCGGTGGTCGGGGCCGAGCCGGCCAGCGACATCGACCACGGCGTCGTTGCGGTCGATGAGAGCGAGCCGTGCGCCTTCCCTGGCGAAGGTTTCTGCAACTGACAGGCCGATCCCTGCCGCCGCGCCCGTGATGACTGCGATTTTCCCGGTGAGTCTCTGCATTGGACGGTCCTTTTCGCGTGGAGCTCACGGCTCGGGAGGGGTTGCCGACCGGCGGTCGGTCGCGATCGGTCTTGGGTGGCCAGCCGTCAAGAATCGTGGGATGGCGCCGTCATTCGGTGCAGATACGCCACCGTGCGCCCTCGCGGGTCACGGGCTTCGAGCCATGCGTCGCGCAAACACGTCACTCCCATCCGGTCGCAATCGGATCGACAATCGCGTTGAGCCGCTCGAGAGCGTCGCCCTTGGCTGAAATTTCCCTCTAGACTCTCGTCACTCTGAGGTGTCCAGCCACGCCAAGAAACGAAGCTCAAACGCCCAACCTTTCGGACAGACCCAATCGTTGGCGCGTGCGAGGTGCTGCTCCACCACCTCCTACTTGATGATGGCGTCACGCGTTCGATTGGTGGTCAGCACCACGACAACGATGATGAAAATGCCATAGACCAAACTTTGCGCCTGCGCGCTGATGCCCATCGCCTGGACCGCAATCGGAACGAACGCCACGGTCAAGGCGCCGAACACCACGTTGATCGGGTTCGCCAGCCCGCCCGAAATCGCCGTTCCTCCGACGAGAGCCGCGGCGATGCCGGGCAGAAGCAGGTCGCTGCCCAGCCCGCTCGCCGACGCCGATCCCGCCTGCGCCACAATGCTGACGCCAGCCAACCCCCCTGTGAAGCCCGAAATCGCGAAGGCGAGAACCTTCAGGAGCCGTGTCCTGACCGCCGAAAAAATCGCGCCCGACTCATTCTTGCCGATCGCAGTCATGCCTCGACCGACCTTGGTGTAGCGAAGGAGGGCCCAGTAGAGAACCGCGAACAGAACACCGATCCAGAAAGTGAGCGGCACGCCGAGCGGCCGAGTCTGGTAGAGCGAAGTGACGAGCGCGCGGTTTGCGGTCACGTAGATGGTGTCTGCCCCGCTGGTCACGAGTGCCGCGGCCTCAAGGATGCCAAGCGTTCCGAGCGTAAGCGCGAACGAGGGCACCTGCGCGTAGGCGACGATTGCCCCGTTGATCGCCCCACACACTGTGACAATGAGCAATACCGCGATCAGCGCACCGACGCCAAGCGGCGGCAGAGCGAGCGCCAGCAGGATAGCGCCAAGCAGACTGATAGCGGCGTTCGACAAGTCGATCGAGCCGATGTTCAGCACCATCGCCTGTCCGAGCGCGACCAGAAGAATTGGCGCAGCGGCTTCGGTGACGATCGAAATCCCCGGGCCGCGTAGGTACGCGGGATTCATGATCGACACCATGAGGAGGATCGCGGCGAAGACCAGGAAGGGCCCGAGCGTCTGCCAATCGCCAAATTTGCCGATCCTGGCCGCAACGGTCGGGTTCGCGCCCGAGACAGGCGCTTTCAATCGGCTTGCAGCGGAACCGGCTGTGTTGCTCATACCATTTTCTCGAGTATGTCTTCGACGGAAAGGTCGACATCGACCCGCATGTCGTGGCGCGCAGAGACTTCGCCGTCGCGCATCACGATGATGTCGTCGGCCGTCTCGAGGGCTTCTTCGATCGTGTCGGGGATCAGAACAACGGCGGCGCCGTTATCGCAGGCCCGCCTGATCTGCGCGTTGACGGTTTGCGCGGCGCCGACATCGAGCCCACGAAGCGGATGATCGAGGAGGAGCACGCTCATGTGTTCCGAATTCAGCCACTTCGCCAGGCAGACCTTTTGCTGATTGCCGCCGGAAAACTGTCCGAGCGCGCGATAGACGTCGTTCGGATGGACATCGAGTCGCTCGAACCATGCTTGCGCCACACGGGCGGCTCGCCGCGGACTGATGAATGGCCCGATCGCCGCTTCGCCCGGGTGCACCAACGCGATGTTGTCGGCCGCCGAGAACCCGCCGACCATCCCCTCGACCTTCCGTTCGGCCGGCACATACGCCAACCCGGCGGCGACCGCCCGACCGATCGACCAGCCCGACACGTGGCCTCCCTGCACCTCGATCGACCCTGAATCGTATTTTTCGGCGCCAAACATGGCCCGCATCAGCGAACCGCTGCCCGATGAATTCGAGCCGACGAGCGCGACGATATGGCCAGGATAGGTCGCGAAGGAAATGTCGCGGTAGTGTCCTTTGCGCGTCAATTCGCGAACTTCGATGGCCGGCTTGCCGCGTGCGGGACGGGGCGGACGCTTCCCACGGGCCGCCTGCGCCTCGCGCCCGGCCATCGCCTGGAACAACTCGTCCTTGGTGACGTCCTTGGTACTCTTGTCGATGATCAGATGGCCGCTTCGCAACACGACCACGCGGTCGCAAATGCGCAAGATTTCGTCCAAGCGGTGCGAGACGAAGATGATGCTCGCGAACTCCTTGAGTTTGCGGATTTCGCGCTCAAGCACGGCCGTTTCCTTGCGCTCGAGCACCGCAATAGGTTCGTCGAGGACGATCAGCGGCGACCCGCCGACCGTCGGATCGATGCAGACCGCGCGCGCGATCTCCACCATCTGCCGGTCGACGAAGGAAAGGTCGCGCACAGGCGTGTTCGGGTCGATCTTGACCCCGACCTTGTCGAGCGCGGCGGCGGCATCGCGGTTGACGCGCCGCCAATGCTGAAAACCCCACCGACTCAAGCCGTCACCGGCGGACCGGTGCTGATCGATGTTCTCCGCGACCGTCAGGTTCGTGAAGAGCGACTGCTCCTGGTGCACGACGCCGACGCCGGCTTTGAATGCATCCTTCGGCCCGCGGAAAGTGCACGATTTTCCGTTGATCTCCACCCGACTCCCTTCGTCAGGCGGGACGATGCCGGCGAGGATTTTTATCAACGTCGACTTTCCGGCGCCGTTTTCACCGACGAGTCCGACGACCTCGCCCCGCTTGATTTCGAGCGAGACTGACGTGACGGCGGAGACCGCGCCGAAAGAGCAGGTTACGTCGGTGAGGCGCAGGACGGGTTGAGCGGAGCTCGTCATTTCGCCACCCTCAGACGGTCTCGGTGCGGCCACGCCACGATGACGATCGCCACCACGAGAATCGCGCCGAACACGCCGGACTGGTAGTCGGGATTGACGCCCGCCAGCACGAGGCCGTTGTTAAGAACGATCAACAACAAAACGCCGACCGCCGACCGCAGCACGCCACCCTCGCCGCCGCTGAGCGCCGTGCCTGCGATGACCGCGGCGGGAATCACCGTGAAGAGCTGACCCGCGCCGACGCCCGGGGAGCCGGACCCCAACTCCATGGTCGCAAGAACGCCCGCCAGTCCGCTCAGGAGCCCCGCGATCGCAAAGGTCGTGATCTTGATGCGCGCCACCGGGATGCCGTTGACCACGGCCATCGGCTCATTGTTTCCGACAGCCAGAATCCCACGTCCCATATGCGTGAAGCCGAGGAACAGCACGCCGCCCAGCACGACGATCGCGGCCAGCCAGAACGAGTTGGGCAGCCCGAGCGTCATTCGCGTCGGCCACTGCGCGAGGGTGTCACTGGTGAGGCTCGGCAGCAGACTGTCGCCGTAGAGTATCGTCGCTATGCCCACGCCGATGTTCCAGGTGCCGAGTGTGACGACGAAGGAGGGCACTCTGAACTTGGTGTAGATGACCCCGGTGAACAGACCCAGGAAGAGGCCGAGCGGCAGGGCGATCGCCCACGCCCAAGGCCCGTAGTCCGTGCCGCCCCGCGCGTTGGCCGACAGCAGGATCCACGCCATGCCGGCGGCGCCCATCACCCCCTGAACCGAGAGATCGATCGAGCCCATCAGAACGACCAGGGTGGCGCCGACCACGACGATGAGCGGGACCGAAGCCTGCACGAGGACATTCCGCAGGTTTTCGATGGTTGCGAATCGCGGATTGAGGACGGTGAAAACGATCAGCACAACGGCCAGCGTAACGATCCAGGTGGCCGTGCCTTTCCAGTCGCCGGGCAAGCGATACCGCTTGCCCACAGGTGCTCTCGCTGAAGAGTCGACGTTGTCTCGACCTCCACTTTGGGCGTTGTCGACCGCGGACCTGGCCATGGCTTTGTCTCGAGAGAAGGAGGTTGTTGTTCTTGTTCTGGGACCGGTGGCCCCGGAACAAGACTGTTTCGTTCGGCCACTACTGCTTCGGCAGTTCCTCCGGGCCAGCGCCGATGAGCGTCATCGGCGGCGTGCTCCACGGGCCTTTCTCGACCAACTGATCGACAAACTTCGCCGCGGCGTCCGGATCATCGTATTTGAGGTACTGCTCGTAGGTGTCGGGCGTCACGCATGCGAGCTCGAACAGGCTCTCGCGCTTTTCGTGAGGCAGCGCGCTGAGGTCGATTTTCCCTGTCGCCGCGAGGTACGCGGTGTAGAGGCCGACCGACGACGCCATATAGCCGCGATGGAACGTCTCGCCGACAATCGCATGATCGCCCCTGCCGGACTTGAGGTCGGCGAGAGTTTCCGGATAGAGCCCGTCGGAGGCGAACTTGACCTTTTTGAGGAGCCCGGCGTTCTCGAACGCCTGCATGGCGCCGATCTGCATCCCGTCGTCGGCGCTCCATACGCCGTTGATCTTGTCTCCGTATTTGACGATCAGGTCCTTGGCGTTGCGGTTGCCGAGCTGCGGATCCCAGTTCGACGGCCGGGCTTCGAGGATCTTGATGTCCGGAAACTTCTCCTTCATCTCGGCGGTGAAGCCTGCGACGCGGGTCTTGCTCGTCGTGCTGTCCTGCACTCCAGGAAGCATCACGACATTGCCCTTGCCGTGCAGCGCGGCGCCGATCGCATCCGCGCCGCATCGGCCCGACAGGACGCCCGGAATCTTCTGGAAGGCGACGAAGTTGTCGCCGACTTCCCAAGGTTTGTGCTCGGTGGGGTTGTTCCACCAGATCGTGACATAACCGCCGGCCTGCTTCACCGCATCGACGATCGTCGGCGCATCGGAGCTCGCCACCGTGTTGACGAACATGATGACCTTCTTGCCGCCAGCGAGGATCGCCTGGATCTTGGAGATCTCGGTCTGCGAGGAGCCGTTCGAGTTGACGATCTCGAGCGGAATGCCGAGCTTTTTGGAGAGCGCCTGGGCACCGGCGATGTTGGAAATCATGTAAGGATTGGTGGTGTTGATCACCGAGGCGACCATAACCAGATCCTCCTTCGGCACTGGCGGTTTCGATTGTGCCATGGCTCCGACAGACCCCCCAAGAGAGGCTCCCAGAGCCGATACGATAATCGCCGCGCTGGCAAGTATCCGCGCCTTTGTCCGACTGGAAGCCGTGACGGATGCATTTCGATCCAGATGTCGCATGTGTTTTTCCCCTCCTTTGAAGATGTAGTTTCCTGACGTCGCTATCGAAGACCGCGAAAGAAAGAACGCACGTCGTCGACGTAGACTTCTGGAACCTCGGGCGGCGCAAAGTGCCCGCCGCTGTCGTGGACTCGATACTGGCGCAGATTGAAATACTGCTTTGTCCAGGTGATTGGCGACTTACCACCCCTGCGGCGCTCGACATCGCGCCAGTCGTAATCGTTGATCCAGTAGTCGATCAATTCACGGTACGCCGTGTTGTGTCCGTAGCCCCGATCATCGTTACCGAAGTCGGACGGAAATCGCGTCCGCTTGAGGCGCAACATAAGATCGTCGAGTTGCGCATCCGGTATATCGACCGTGAATGGCCGGACGTCATGCTTGAGCGACAAGGTAGATCTCCTACTGTCAATCACGCGGACCGCGTTACCGGCGCAGTCGGATCGGCCGGCTTTGCCATTTCCGGATGTAGCCTCACCTAATGATCAAGATGCCGCATGACGTCCTTGATCAACGGCCAGACGCGCGCGGCTGACGTATGATCCATCCGCTCTTTGGGCGAGTGCAAATCGTACAGGTTGGTTCCGATGCCGATGGTGTCCAACCCCTGGATCCGCTGCGTGAACATGCCCAGTTCCAGGCTGCAAACCGACACCAGCACGTCTGGTGATTTGCCCATCGTGCGCTGGTAGCTCTGTTTCGCCACTTCGAGCATGTAGGAGTTTGGATTCCAAGGAAATTCCGGCGCATCCAGTCCGATCTGCTGCGCGCGTACTCCGTCCCCCGCCATATCTGCAAGCAACGTTATCTGATCGAGCACGGCATGTTTGCGCGATGTTACCGCACTCGTGATCGTGCAAATGATCTGCACGCCCTTTTCAGTCGTGACCATCAGGCCGATGTTGTTCGAGGTCTCCCAGTTTCCGGGCACCTCCAGGTTCTGGGTCTGAATGCCGTTGGGCAACAGCGCGATGATCTGGACAAGATTGGCCGACGCACGCCCGGAGAACACGCGCTCCACGCGCTTGTCCGGCCGCTTCGTCTCGATGCGCAAACCCGGATCGGCAAGGCGGAACTCGTGCTTGAGATCGGTGGCCAGCGACGCGACCGCGCGCTCGACCGCGTCGACCTCATCGGGCCCGATCCAGATGATCGCCTCGCCCTCGGCCGGGATGACGTTGTTCTGCACCCCACCGGAGACCGACGCGATCTGCACATCGCCAACCCGCATCGCCTTTCTGAGCAGACGTCCCAGCAGCACGATCGCGTTTGCGCGCTCTAAGTGGATGTCGAACTCACAATGCCCGCCCTGCAAACCGCGAACATCCACGAGCAGCGGCACTCGGCCCGGCGCGGGAGTCTTCCATTCGGCGTCGACATCGATGCGGCAGGATACGTCACCGGAGCAACCCGCAAGCAACTGTCTCTCGTCGATCCAGTTGAAGTCGATCATCCGTTTACCGGACAACAAATCCAGGTCGACGCCGTCGCCGCCAACCTTACCCATCTCTTCCATCGCGGTCATCACGCATTCCAGCGGCGGATGTGGGATGTCATTCGAACTGAGCAGCGCGAGCATGTAGGCGATCCCGAGCCCGTTGTCGGCACCCAGCGTCGTGCCTCCCGCCCGGATGAAGTCGCCGTCCACCTCGAGCTTCACGCCCTCCGTGGCGAAATCGTGAGTAACGCCATCGTCAATCTTGCACACCATATCGATGTGGCCATGCAGAATGACGGTCGGCGCACTTTCGTAACCCGGGGTGCCGGGCTTTTTCACGATGATGTTCTGAAGCTCGTCGCGGTTATAGGCGAGCCCGCGTCGTTCGGCGAAGTCCGCCAGGTAGTCCGTTGCCTGCTTTTCGTGACGCGAGCAGCGATGTCGCCGGCTGAGCTCTTCGAAAAAGTACATGACTTCCCGAGGCTCGATTTGCTCGAGTACCCGCATCGCTTCCTCCTAAATGATTTACTTAGCTGTCTCCAGACGCGACGCCGAGATGCGCAGCCTGTCGGACAGATCCATCGTTGATGGAAAAGGTGGCACTTCTGCGCGTTCAGCGCGCTGAACGCGTTACGCGATCGAGCCATGGGCCGGCGAAGTTTTGCCGCAAACGGTCGCGACCGTACCATTTTCTTGAGGTTTTCTCCGTCCTCCCAATTGGACCGCTGCTTTGCAGCTGTTCTCGCCGTCGAAACGGGCGCGTCGATCTAGCACGCGTGGCATAGGTGTAAGGCGCGAAATTTCAGGCGTCAAGCATTTGTGTCACGAGTGGTGAAGGCAGTTCGATCCGGCAGGCGGCGGTCCGCTTCGCGGTGAGCCCGTCGGGGCGATCAAGCTGATGCAGCGCGTGCGGACGACGGGGCGGACCGAGCCTGCCAGGATCGGTAGGTACAGACGCCCGTTGTTGGCCGGGCACGAGGATCTTCTTCGCTCTTTGACGCAGGCCCGCGGCGGCGAGCGCGCCGGGGCTGATCGGCGCGGTGACGCACGAGGCCGCTGCCGCGATCAAGCGGCCCGACCTCGGCGTGATCAGCCCGGGCGCCAAGGCCGACCTCACGAGCGTCGACCCGTCGGGCCCGCTGACCCAGCCGCTACAGGACCCGCGCCGCGTCCTCGTCTGGCTCGCCAACGGCGCCGATTCCGACGTAGTGATGGTGGGTGGGCGGGTGCTGATCGAGGCCGGCAGGTCCACGATGATCGACGAGGCCGTCGTGAGGCACGCCGGAGCCGAAGCGATCGCCAGGATTTGGAACCTGCCGAGGCCCATGCGGCCTTGGCCGGCTGACCAGCAACAGGACGCCCCATGGACCGCACCATCTTCCTCGACGGCGCTTTCGTGCTCGCCGCCGATGCACGCATCTCCGTCATGGACCGCGGCTTCCTCTTCGCCGACGGCATCTACGAGGTCTCGGCCGTGCTCGACGGCTGGCTCGTCGACAACGACGCCCATCTGGCGCGTCTCGACCGTTCGCTCGTCGCCATCGGCATCGCCAACCCGCACAAGGCCGCCGATTGGACACGCCTCCAAATGGAGCTCGTGCGGCGCAACGGCCTGCGCGAGGGCACCGTCTACATCCAGGTGACGCGGGGGGTCGCCGAGCGCGATTTCGGCTATGGACCGGACCTCGTCCCCACGGTCGTCATGTTCACCCAGCCGAAGACCATCGTCGATGCGCCGGTACAGGCCGAGGGCGCCGCCGTGGTGACGCGGCCGGACCTGCGCTGGGCGCGGCGCGACATCAAGTCGGTCGGGCTCCTGGCCCAGGTGATGGCGAAGCGCGAGGCCGCGGCCGCCGGCGCCTCCGAAGTCTTCATGGTCGAGGACGGCGTCATCACGGAGGGCGGCTCCTCGACGGTGTTCGTCATCACGAAGGACGGCCGCATCGTGACCCGGCCGCTATCGAAAGCGGTGCTGCCCGGCATCACCCGCGTCGCCGTCATGAGGCTCGCCGCCGAACAGGACCTCCAGCTCGACGAACGGCCGATCGCGGTCGAAGACGCCTGCGGAGCCGCGGAAGTGTTCTTCACGAGCGCGTCGAACTTCGTGGTGCCGGTCGTGTCGATCGACGGCCGGCCGATCGGCAATGGCCGCCCTGGTCCGCGCGCTGCCCGGCTGATGGACCTCTACGTGTCGGCCGCCCGAGCCGAGGCCGGGCGCAGGACCGCGGAGCGCGGATGATCGCCACCAGGCTCCTTTCGTGAACCGTCATGCTGTCGGAAACAACGTGACCGTCCCGCTCGAACGGCGCGCGATAGCTGCAAAACTCGGCGCGGCGCCCGCACACCTCGTCGTTTCGGCCCGCGGCACCTTCTTGTGCGTCGACCGGTGCTGACCGAGCGCCCGACAGGCGCGGCGCTCGAAGACGTTCGGCACGTCGCGGACGTGATCGACGCAGAAGCGGCGGGGCGCGCGGCTCGGAGGTTTCCCGTGCCGCCTACCTCAGGGCGGACCACTTCAAAGGGGAGGATCAACGCGATGCGAGGCACGCCGGAATGAGGTTGGCCTTAATTTCGCCTTGCGTCGGTAAGGTGGCGCATTATGCTTGAAACAAGCGCACCGTACGGGCGTAGCGACAGGGAGGTCGTCATGGCAAACTCAAACGGCTTGCTAACCGAGTGGGATGAAGGCCCGCAGCCGCTGACACCCGTGGAAGCGCACTGGTTTTCACCGATCATCACCAATGGCGATGGAAATACGGTTGTCACCGACCCTTTCACGACAAATTACGGTACTGGTGCAGCGCCTTGGAACGTGACGCTGACTGACACCAACATCAACGGCGGCACTGCCGGACCTACCGTGCCGATCGCCTCCTATGCGACCGGGTATAACTTCCATATCGCATCGGCAACGCTCGCCAACGGCGACAAGGCCATTTTCTACAGTACTGCGAACGGAACCTACCCGCAATCGAGTGCCGTCGACATCAATGTTCAAACAGTCGATAGCCAGGGAAACCCGGTCGGATCGCCTGTAACGCTCCAGAGCGACCTTGAAAACGTGAGGCAGTTCCGGGTCGGCAGCGCTGCGCTCGGCGGCAACAGCTACGTCCTGACCTGGGCCCAGGTCAACGCTCAAAGCGGTGGAGGCAGCACCGAGACGATCTCCTATCAGGGCTACACGGCCAATGGCCTCCCCATCACCGGCGACAGCGGCACGCTAGACTCGTTCAGCGACAATACAACAACGGGGGAGAGCTACGGGTTCGGCACACTTCAGAGCGCCAGTGGCGCCAATCCGTCCTTCATCTACCTGAGAGGATCCACCGACAACGGCGCCTACCCCAACAACATCGGCGTGAAATACGAGACCGTTGCGACGAACGGGCAACCCACCAGCGGCCTGACGTTGCTCACACCGCCTTATCCAACACAGTCCTCTTCTCCCGACCTTCTGAACTTCAACTACGAGCGCCTAACGCCAACAGCGGCCGACGGTAACGATCTTGCCGTCATCATGCGTTATTCGTACGTCGACGCGTCCGGTGCGACCCAGCAGGCCGTCGACGTCAAAACTTTGAATGCGGAGAGCGGTTCGGGAACCGACCATGTAGTCGCTTTGTCGAGTGCGGACACGAACACCAGTCTCGCCGACACGGTTCTGGCGAATGGAGACCTCGCGGTCGGCTACGGCGACGGAACGAATGATCCGTTCCAGGTCCAGCTCTTCGACCCGAACGGCAATCAGGTGGGCTCGCCTCTGGTGCTGCCCAACGACGAGGCGGGATTTCAGCTGAGCACCAACGACGCGGGTCAACTTATCGTAGAATGGACTGCTAACACCGGAACGGGACAGCAGCTTGAATACGATCTCTACAATGTCAACGGTTCGGGACCGTCGCCAGCCTCGCTTTCCGTCGACTTCGACGCCACATCGGCCGGATTTGTCAACGGTAGGACGCCCATATTGACGGGTACAGTCACGGATCCGACCGGTACGGCCGTAGTCGAGCTCTACGACGGCAGTCCGGCTAACGGCGGCACGGACCTCGGTGCCGCAACCGTGAACGGCGACGGAACCTGGACCTTCCAAGGCAACATCGGCGCCGGTGACTTCGCCAACATCAACGCCGTGGCAACGGATGCGCAAGGGGCTACCGCGAGCGCGACGGCGGCCTATGAACTCGTGACCGGCGTCACGGGCCAGCCTTACCGAGCCATTGAATACGATTACACGGCGGATGGCAGCTATTCCTACACGGAATTTAGTCGGAACGGCAGCGATCTGGCAAGCTCGACAGACAATGGTGACAATACGCACACCGCTGAAGCTTTCGTGAGTGGGCAAGTGCTCTCGAGCATTCACGATGACGTGATGACAGGAGACGGGTATTCCGAACGTTTCGTATTCTATCCTCACTTCGGCCATGACGAAATTGCCAATCTGGTTGTTGGCGGAGCGGGACACGACATCGTCGATCTGTCGAACACACATTTCACCACTCTTGCCGAGGTGCTCAATCACACGACGATGGGAGACGGAAGCGCGACCATCCATTTGAACCCACATGACTCAATTACGCTCGATGGGGTGACCAGGGCACAGATCAAATCGCATGCCCAGGATTTCGCGCTTGCGTAGACGGATCAGTTAGTTCGCCAGATCCTGACGCCGCTGGGTAGATCCGGGGATGCAGCAGCTTCGGATAACCCAGTCTCGGTATCGAGCGCACCGCCGCAGGGTGGATCAACCCTCCTACAAAGTGGGGCCACGAGCAGTCCGAGCGGCGGTGATGCACAGACTGGTCAGCTGAAGGCGTCGCCGCTCGGTTTCGTGTGTATTGTTTACCGTCGGATTTCGCTTTCCGATGCGATTCTCCTGAGCCGTAACATCGTTTCAAATCCGGGAGTTCACCACTAGAGCCGTTTGCGTTTACTCGAACTCATAGCCTGCGTTGACGAGGTAATTTCGGCATTCCTCGGGCTCGAAGGCGTCGATGAGCAACCCGATGGCGTTCCAGAGTGCGTCCTTGGTTCTGGCGG
>JAABUQ010004026.1_pt1 | contig 25772 bp, 21 predicted proteins | sample 5560001 | NCBI WGS metagenome assembly JAABUQ01 (sample SAMN10711888, study PRJNA513371) | rock metagenome | isolation source: Antarctica rocks | place: Antarctica: Victoria Land, Finger Mt nord | collected 2015-12-18
CTAACCCTAACCCTAACCCTAACCCTAACCCTAACCCTAACCCTAACCCTAACCCTAACCCTAACCCTAACCCTAACCCTAACCCTAACCCTAACCCTAACCCTAACCCTAACCCCAACCCCAAAGCCGGCTCTCTGTGCTTCTGGATTCTCGAGCGGAAGGGAGCCATGGAGAGGAGGATATGGGAGCGCAATTTGGGGGGGTTTCCATAGATGATGGTCGCTCGTTTGGGAAGTGGTGCTCTAGATCGTTTTACAAGTAGATGGCCTCCGCTTCTCGCCTCAGCTATTATATACAATCGCGCTGACAGTGCTAAGTATAGGGATCGCTACTCGTCAGAAGTGGTGGGCGAAAACTAACCGTTTCCAGATCCTCAACATGTGAAACCGAGAGGTACAGTCAGCACTAGTCCCGGAATGATTATTGTAAGCGATAATAGCGCCTAGAACACAATATAAGGACTAGTCAAGATTTTAGTGTAAAGGAAGAACAATAATTGGACGTAGAGCTGATATATATTGTTCGCAAAGTCTATTTCGGTCTACGCAATCGATCTTGTCCTTCTTCCTTGCATAGAACACAAATAGAAATAGAAAAACAAAACTTCTTTATTACTATCCTCGAATAATTAATCTATTTGCTTGTCGACAACAAATTATGTAGATATTAGCTTCGATATATATGTTACTTCTCTTGCTCTCGACTCAAGTTATATAATATTTGCTGCAAAATAATCGAGTATCTAGTAAGAAATAGATTTAATAAAGCTCTATATATTGAAGACTCTCTTATATAAACTATCTTAAGACTCGAATAGAACTAAGAATTTCGAACTCTAATATTAGAACAAACGCAGAAATATTTAATATGCAAATCTTGAGCAACAAAGAGATAAAGAGAATCTCTCTTTTAGTCAAATCTTCTCTCTTCTAGATTGAAAAAATTATATAGTTAAGAAAGAAGCAAATTTATTCGTATTTCGGAAGACAAATCGAGCTAATAGAGATTAAGATATTTACAAGACTCTAAAGATCTTACAAATCTATCTATTCTATATACTTAAAATAATATTGTTAAGATAAAATCTACTCGAAGAGCTTGTTTTGTTTTCTTTATATTTAATAAAGTTGCAAAATTTTAATTAAGTTAAACTATATTTTAATATATAAAATTTTAATATTCGCAATATATATAAATATTTGCAATTGCTTGCTAGTTGCACAATTAATTTAAATTATTATATTTTTCGATTTAAATATTAGATTCTATTAATTCGAACAAAGTTTACTATGAAATTAAATCTAATAAATTAAGAGAATAAATGCATATTATACGCAAATATATTATAGTTGTTATACTAGATAAACGTATTTACAAACTAGATTAATTGTCGAATTAAATTTCGATTTCAACTTTAGAAATTAACTTAATTTGTTAATTTTAATATTAGAAATCGATTTAAAACTTAATTCGATTTCTATTATTTTAAAATCGATTTAACTCGATTTAACTCGATTTTAATATTAAAAATTAAATCGAATTGTTAAAAATGTTAAGAATATTAAAAATAATATAAATTTAGTTTAAATATATATTTTTTTAATTGTTTTCTAGATAATGCACAATAGTAATATATAATATAAAAACAATCTAATATATTTATTAATTAATTTAAATAGATTAACTATTTCTATTAAATTATTAATTAATTATTACTAAAAATAATAAAATTTACTAAAAATAGTAGTTTTGACAATTCGAGTTAGTTTTTTGAATTGAATTTCGATTTCAAGTATAAAAATTAACTTGAATTGTTAATTTGAATTTTAGAAATCGAATTGTTAAGACTTTCGAGTTAAATTAATACGAATTGTCAAGATTTGAGTCGAGTACTTAATTTAAACTTGATAATTCAACTTAACGCAATTAATCTATTATATACGCAATATTAAGAAATATCAAGACTATAAAAGCTTGACTTAAACTTCTAGATTCTTGTAAGTAATATAAAATCTACTAGATCTAATCTTAATCTTGCAAGAAGTCTAGATATTAGTAATACAAAACTACAACTTTTGTTATAGTAGATCTAGATATATCTAGAACTAAAGTTAGAATTTATCAAATATATATATTGTCTAAGTATCGAGATGCTCTATTGCTGCTAATCTATATATTAACTTCTATATATATTGAATGTTAATCTATAATACTTAGCGTTCGATAAAAGAAATATATAATTGTTACTTTAAAATGTAGCAAGCGCAAACAAGCTCGATCAAGTATTAGAAATAATAATTTGTTGGAAACAATGCTTCTTGCTTGCGACAAAATAGCGACTTTGAAATCTTGGAGCTAAGACTAGAAAGCACATGGCAACAGTGCTACATAAACTTGTATCAGATATCAAATTAACAGAGATTGTATTGAACGCTTGCAATTTTTGTGAGAATATGCATAGCGCTTAGCATTTGGGCAACACTGGATAAGTGCTTTCACAGCTCTATCCTAATGATCGTGATTCCTGGTCAATCTATCCTGCTTTGGGGGATCATAAAAACAGAGGCTAAAACAATGCAAAACAACGATAAGGATACATTCAACTAGACAGGGCTAGTAAACTCTAACTATATGATCCCTTCTGGTGGAGTTGCTGGGCATCTCCTCCCCTTTGCAGCAGATATTGAGATCCTTTTTGCCTACACGTAGCCCACCATTATCAATAGATATGAAGGAAGTGCTGAACTCAAAGCTACTATGCACCGGTACATACAGTCGGATGAAGCTGCTGACAGCGACAACGAAGCTCTGTCTTGCAAGCCTCCCGAGGAGGTCTGAGAACACATATTTTATATGGATCAAAACAGTCTAAGATCAAAGTCGAGCCATAATCCGCTCCCGTTGGATGGGTTCGTAGTGCTCATGAACAGGTAGGTCAAGATTCTCAGGCGCATCCACAGTCACAGCTTCCATAGCCATAGCCTTGGGCGGCAGATCCAGTAGCGCCTCCTCAACCAATCCCGCGACATCGCCGGCGCAACCAAACGATAGAGACCATCCTGCGCCTCCCTGACCGTAGCTATGCACTATGCGACTTGGCTTTTCAGCCTTATTTGAATGGGATGGCTTCGGTCGAAGTTCCCTCTCAACTCTGACGTTGCGCTGGCGGAACGGTCATAACCCCTGTGCCAAAGGATATGCCGAGTCAACACGTGCTTATCTCAGATCCGGTAAGAAGGCCTCGCAACGCGCTCGCATACGCTTGATTATCGGAGATTCCAGCGTCAGAGAGAGCTCGTTCTCGTGCGGCTCTGCAATACCGCCGATGAGGAGAATATTGTCATTTCGTGGGACGATGAAAACGATTTCACTGGAGTCATGCACCGCGTCGGCCGTGATTGTCAATGCATGATCGAGTTTCGGAAAATCAGATCCATCATTGATAACTCTTATCAGACCACCACGAATAGGGTAACAGGTTGTGTCGCCTGCAAGCTCGGTCCCTGAAAGCCCAGTCGCGTTAATGATAGCCTCGACGTTGAACTCAGCACGGAGGCCATCTTCTTGATCCAATAAGTCCCCTGCGATGGTTCATGTAATCAGCCTGGCGCCTTTCTGCTCGACAAGACGAGTCAGCCATTCCATAGATTGATCTGTATCGATGATTGGTGCCAGATGCTGATACGCGTCTTTCGCACCATAGGAGGGGTTGATCTGACGTTCCTGAATGATCCGTGAATCGTGGCGGAACCCTCGAATACCCGCGGACATAATCTCCAGCATCTTAGACATCTGCGCCATATCCTCCTCTATCGGACATGGGAAGAAGAAGTCGGCTCCCTTCATACGGACACCCGACTCATCAGCGAGCTTCGGAGAAGCTGCGATCGCATCCCAAATATGATATGCGACTACACACCAGCGCTTAGAGTTCTGAAGGGAGATAGCGTCTGTGTGCTGGCCGCAAACAGCTGGGGGGTATTCCCACAATGCTCCAGCGATCTGCGAGATCAGGCGTTGCTCTTTTCCGTACGATGCCCACTCTTTGGCTACAATTGTAACGTTATAGCCCCTATCAAGAAGTACCCACGCTGTCACTAGACCTGTAACTCCACCGCCGACTATCAAGATGCTTGGCGATGACTCCACATGGCTCCGCAGGGGAGCAGGGAAGGGTGTAAGGTCTCTCCAAAACAGGAGATCTTTAATCGAATTTGCAGGCATCCCGCTGTTCGTGTGAAGCTGATGGCTCGCGTAGGATTTGGTGATATGCGAATGCAATGAGTGTGAAGGTCAAATCTAGTGAACCTGTGGAAGTATGACTGGGGATCTTGCGTTTTATGTCAGGTCTTGTGTATAGCCAATACCTTCGCTGTGACCAACCCAAATTTCAGGATGCTCATAAAAGGGGCCGCCTAGCACTCGATGCCTTCTGACTGTGTTTTGCCAGAATGGCGGAACGCAATTTACCGGCCCCATCGTGCTGAAACGACTGGTAGAAAGCTAAATCCTTCGTAAGTCTGCCTCGTTCACGGATGTATCAGGAAGCGGCAAGACGATAGTACGACCGAAGTCAGATTATCCAATGAGCAAACCCCATTGCTTACGTTAGTATAACGCGAAGGTATCTGAGAATGGAAGCCTGTAAGTAAACCTTCCGGCCCGGTCGTTCCTGTGTCGGAAACCTTGCCTGATTCAGGCAAAGGTCCTTTGGAGCTGAAAGGAACGCATCCCACCCATACTCATCCTCCAATCCCCACACATTGCGGTGGGAAAATGAGCACCAAATGATGAAGTTGTTCCACAGAATAGAGTAGCCAGCGATGTATCTTGCAGAGCCTCGAGGCTCACTACAAGGCTATGTAGTAATATTCTTCCCAATATCCTCGAGCAGGAAGTCCTGCACCACTCAGATCGCAAGCCGACCGATCAATGGAACAGAAACAATGTTTTAGATAGTAATAGGAACAGGGGCGCTCTGAAGGCCTCCAACGTGGACATGTGGAAGTCGCGACTATGGTACGGCCAGCAGGTTTTGATTGTGGCAACAGCTTTTTGCAAAAGTGGGATTGTCTACCCTTCGATTCCAGTGATACAATTGAACGTCGCGGAAGACTCGGCGGCGATTATTGCGCAATCTCCACTTAGCGCTTTCACAACGGTTGTCGCCCCTTGACCTTATTTTTAGATTCTCGACCCCAACTTCTGACAAGATGATTTTGGTCAACTTTCGCATTTCGCTACTAAAACATATAAAATCAATCAATTATTACTTTGAATACTATGCGCTTTTTAAAACTGCTTTGCTTATAAGTTTTGATTAAGAATTGCTAAAGCTATAGAAATTGCAAAGTTCGTTAATATGTAAGAAGTTCAAGTCGATCTTTGTTTTTAAGATATGCTTTAGAACAGAAAAACTTTGCAATTAGATAACTTTCTTAATGTTGACTTAAACTTTATCAAAGTTGTGTTGTTAAAAACGCAAAGTTTACTCTATCAAACGTAATATTTTAATAATAATAAATCAAGAAATACGAAAGTTGATCAAAATTATTTTGCCAGAAGTTGGGGTCGAGAATCTAAAAATAAGGTCAAGAAACGACAATCGTTGTAAAAGCGCTAAACTCTCGAGCATAATCGACAAACGTCGCATCGATTACGAGATCCCATCAAAAGGCGATGAAAGTCGTGCAGCTTGTTGCTCATAATTTGTCACGCTTAGCTTTCGCAACCTGTTACTCCTTTCGACCTAGTACTGTAATTCACCCTGATTTTGGTGCTCAAATCAGGCTGAACAGGATTAACAGTCAGCGAGTTCTAGGCGTGAGACTAATCAAGTAGTAAGCTGCACGACCTACATCGCGATCTGGTGATGCTAGACTGCCACGTTGGTCCGGCTCACGCCGTAGTATTGACGCTGTATTGAAGGGGTATGTGAATCGCGACAAGTTCTGGTAGAGTTTGATTGGAGCCGGGTTGCCTTGAGACCTCGGCTTGGCGACTTCCATCTCAGCCCCAACGATGACCAGTCAACGCTATCCATGACCTCTTGTACAGGGTTCGAGTTGCCATTCATTCTCAACGCCATTCACGATATTCTCGAAGCCCAAAAGCCTCTCGCCCCACGAGAGAACAGACGGCCATTGCATTCGTTTGATCGCGAAGAGAGTTACACCGTTGACTAATACTTCGATCGCTCCTAGCGAGACTTCGACACCGCTCTCTTCGTCGATGGCCAGCAAATCTAATGGGCTACCCCCGTCTGAGGCCAATCTTGCTCTTAGTGCTCTCCTTCGCGATCCAGGAGCAGCTACAGCAGCTGCAGGAAAGGAGAGCCATCGACCACCTGATGGCGGACTGAAAGCGTGGACACAAGTGTTCATGGGCCATCTCATCCTAATCAACAGCTGGGGTTATCTCACCTCTTTTGGCTTATTCGAGAGCTACTATATTGACTCCTTACACGCGACACCTTCAGCCGTCTCCTGGATTGGCTCGGTCCAGATCTTCCTTGTCTATTTCATCGGTTCCTTCTCCGGCAGAGCTCTCGACGCTGGCTTTTACCATACAGTGCTAATCACTGGCTCTCTCCTGCAAGTCTTGGGGGTATTCATGACGAGCATCTCGACGCAGTACTGGCAGCTATTTCTGGCTCAAGGGATTTGCAAAGGGCTTGGTGATGGCATGCTGTTCTGTCCAACGGTGTCGCTGGTCGCGACTTACTTCTCTAAGAAGCGCGCGCTGGCCATGGCTTTCACCGCGTCGGGCGGTGCTACAGGTGGTATCATCTTTCCGTTGATAGCGCAGCAATTGTTGCCGAAGATTGGGTTTGCATGGACCGTCCGCGTCATGGGATTCGTTATTCTCTTCAATGCTGTAATCGCAATAGCCATCGCACGTGTTCGCCTCTCGCCAAGAAGGTTGGGACCGTTGATCGAATGGAGCGCTTTTCGAGAGCCGTCGTACAGCTTGTATTGCGTCGGTATGTTTTTCAACCTTTGGGCCGTCTATTTCGCATACTTCTATGTAAGTCCAGCTCCCTATAGTGTCTGCGGCCACCGCTTCAAGATGCTCATCCTTATGACAGATCAGCACCTTCGGCAGGACCATCATCAAAGTCTCGTCCTCGACCTCCCTCACTATCCTCCTGGTCATGAATGCTGTCGGGCTGCCAGGTCGCCTGCTTTGTGGCCTGACGGCTGATCGGGCTCTAGGGCCGGTCAATACTCTCACAGCTGTGGCTTTCTTGTCCGGTGTTCTCCTCTACTCTTGGGCGGCAGTATCGTCCATTGGTGGCCTGTTCGCTTTCTGTGTCATCTACGGCATCTTCGCTGCAGGTGTTCAGAGCCTGTTCCCAGCTGCGTGCGCAAGCCTGACCGCGGATCTAAACAAAATGGGAGTGCGCACTGGCATGTGCTTCAGTGTGGTTTCGATAGCCTGTTTGACTGGACCACCGATTGTAGGCTCACTCGTGCAGGTCGGCCACGGTGGCTTTCTGTACGCGCAAGTGTTCGGAGGCTCTGCCTTCATGGCAGGAACCTTGGCTTTGTTGGGAGCCAAGATTGCTAAGCATGGTTTGACTTTGAACGTGCGCATGTAATGCCCGCAATTTATTTTTCAAGACCAGAATAGGTGAGGCCTTGTAGCGGAATAACGGTGTTCCGGGTAGTCCGTTAGCTAATGCAATACCATAAGCCTTGCTAATAGACAAACACGTCACTCAATATCTCAACAAATTGGTCAGGGACCTCGATAAGCTGAGTAGCACATGCAGACAGCTATGATGTGTGTACCATCCAATCGTTTGTTGCATACTGCGAAAGCGGGTACTCTAGAAACAACTGGTCCCTCGCCTGCGAACTAACATCACGAATCTAGGGCTTTTCCTCTCGATCTGTCTCTCTTCGCTGCCGGTATGAAGAGCACACGATCGCCGCAGCTTTCTGGATATCCTCGGATTCGAAAAGGGTGTAGCCGGTTATTCTCTCTTTTGAATTGGTTCTGATCGGATTGACAAGGGATTCAGTGAATGAGTGATGGATGACCTGCAAAGTCTCGTCCTGGGGTATGCTCAAAAGTCGTCCGTAAGCCGAGCAGATTGTTGTATTCTTGATGTTTTGAGCTCCGCCTAGATTGTATCCTCAGAGTACCGATCAGTTCGGCAACTTCCAGGAGTCTTTTGCAATATGAGGGACTGGCAGCTCGTAAGACACTCCGCTTCGAAGCGAAACTTCCTGCAGAAGGGTTTTATACATGTCCTCAACACCAGCAGGTACGTTATCCAGCAATTTCGATATTCGCTGACTCGGCATTCGGCAAGATTTCGTCCATTATAAGCCTCACATAGAGCAAAAGCCCGTTGGCCTTGCTTCAAACTGTGCTCCGGATAGACTAGCTATCGTTTGCGGACATGTCAAACATCGGCCGCTCAATAATCTGATGATCGATATAGGTTGCTATATCACTATCAACACGAGCACGACTTGAGTGATGGAAACGACCAATGATGCTTTGAAGACGGATATACGTGCGGCGATTGTCGAATCATCGTGCTAATCCTTCCCATAGATAGTTTCTGTCGGCCCAGCTTGACTAGTTTGGGCAGGATCCAACTGTTGCCCTTTTCTATCCTATCTAGAATACCAGCGACGCTGTAGATTCTTCGAGCAGTTGAAGCAGCGGAACACCGGCCTTGATAGAATTCCTCAAACGTAGCGTCCTCTTAGCTTATGTGTTTCTTTTCGAGGTCCTTCAAATCATGCTAGCATTAGCAGCATCCTCATCTATGGTGAGTGGTAGTCGTGCCCAGTATCTTCATGGTAGTTGAAGCGTTATACAAGCACTTTCGGCTTGCAGTACGTAAGCATGCTTGACTTATGACCTCGAAGCAATTGACTGCATGTCAACAAATGCAAGCTGTTGGCAGCCGCCCGATCTGACAGACTTGATGTAAGAAATGAATGAAAAACTACACGCGCTATCATGTAGAGATCCCAACGCATATGTCGTAGAGTGGATGGAGGCCAGCCACCGAGGGAAATCACATGGCGAACACGGGAAATGAGAAGCCTTGTCCTGATTGCATCCGCTTTACCGTTGTGAGATTGGCAGAACCATAGTCGGAGCGTTTCTTTTCTTTCTGATGTTCGGGGTTCAATTGTCAATGTATTCAGTAGTGTTGTATCAGCAGCAAGCCACCACAATTGCGAACACGGTTATTGTGCGCCCTGTTGTTTGCTACACAATCAGCAGCGGGTCGTATGTAAACAATCGCCATGCCCGGGTATATATAATTCTCCCACGTATACCTATCTCGATTCGTGTACATACCCCGAAATCCATCTCCAAGATTACTTTGTTGCAATTCCAGATGTGCTTGTTCGCTCACCTAGCGCATGGATATATAAAACCTACCTTAGTATAGCCTATCATTGTAATCAAGTCTATCACTCGTCTCCCAAGTAATCTCCGTCCTCACATTAATCCTATGCTCCGGCAACTCCACCGCCCCTCCCTCCTGCTGGCCTTGGCCACCACGAACCGAAATCCCGTGTCCAAGCGGCCGCAGATCTTCCACCTCGTCGAGATGGCTGAAAGTGCCATCGCTGAATTTGCCCTTCGAGGATCTCCAGGGACGTTTCGACGAGGAGCCGTTGTGGGATGCTAGTGTGCTCCTCACTAACGGGTGGTTAAAGACGCCTTGGGTGACTATGGTGACCAGAGGTCGGAGACTTGGGATACAGGCACAGACGACTGCCATGTTTGGTTCTAGCGCGGACCAAATGCCTGCGTTGACGTAGTTCCCTGGAGGTTTTTCATTTTAGGGTGATTGAAGATGGAGGAAGGTTTGTAGTCTTACATGTGAAATCTGACTGCTCAAGTCTGGAAAGGACGACGATCCAGATGATGCTGACTAGGACAACACTATATGCAAAGTTAGCTCGAGCCGGGATTTGGCGGTTTGTCTCTTGCACTTACAAACCAGCCAAGGTGAAAATTGCAGACAGTATAATCTGTTGTCTGGTGGTGGTACGAAGGCGCCACAAAAGAGGTATGGGCTACTAGAATGTCAGTGATCTATAATGGCGGAAAATTACAAGATGGTGACTTACGAAGATGAAGATCAGGAAATTAAGAAAGACATTGACGGAGCCGCTGCCGATGAAGAAACTGTCTACATTGAAACAGTGACCTTGTGCTTTCTCATCAACACGGTCCCACGCATAGTGGAGTGGTCGACTGCGGAAATCAGCTTCACACTATGCAGCAGAAGGGGGTCGGAATACCATTGGAATAGAATAGTAAGATCAATTCCGACTAAGTAGACCACACAGACTATTGCAAACCAAACCAAAAGGCTTCTGAATCGTGGAATTGCGAAGATGCGATAATAGAACGCTAAGCTTATTTTCCGCAGTCACTGGTCAGTCCGCAGTGTCTTGATAGAGGTCCCCCGGGGAACACTCACATGGCAAACTTCGAGAGAGTGGTTGCAGTGTGGAAAAAAAGCTCGAATACGAAGAGACCTTTCAACCAAGCTCGGCCCTTGGCGATCTCTAACGCTGGATTCCCCCAGACCCAGACATGTCTTCCGTAGCCATTCGGGATTTCTGCAAGACTGGTGAGTGCTTGCCGTTATTTACAGATCGCGTGATTGCACAGACCAACGAGCCAGATCAGAGCACATATGTTGGAGAACACCTTCAATCGTCAGCTTAGCAAGATCTACACGTGATGAACCCCGGAATCTAGCTGACCAGCGCCAAAATGCAAAACCAATCATCCCACTAAGAATGGAGTCTCATTAGCGGTTGTTCAGGCCAACAAGCTGCACACGTGCTGGGGGATGGAGCCCTAAGTACCCAGAAACCGGCTCTTGACAGCTTTCGAGAGAGCATGCGGAGAATTACGAAGGTCATGGTGATCGCAATGATTGATACGCAGCTACCAATGATCCGACCACGCTGGTCAGCGTTGATGTCGAAGCCAGGCTTGCCGTACGGAGGGCTGTTGGAAGACATGGTCGCAGGAAAATAACGATGTTACGATTGATTGCGCATGAGCAAGTCAAAGCACCAAACGGCTTCCTCCAAACTGCGACCCACAACGCAATGATGAAGGAAAGTCCGAGTCCCACGGAACCGTGGCATGGGCGAAGATGAGTACGAGACGTTGAAGAGAGATGAAAGGGATGAGCTTATCTTACTTCTACTTGGGGCCAACACCCACGCCTCCATTAGGGCGGGACGCTTGCCAGTTAATTAGTTCCTATCTTAGAAGAGCGACCATGATCAGGATTCAAGGTAGCATTGCATCCAGTACTCCGTACATCACACGTGGGCAGCGCCCGCTGTCGAGGACGTACGTCGAGGAAGGGGCGTGAATTTGATTGGGTGGGTTGAACACTGCCTCGCTTTGGGCCGCAGCCGTGCATGAGTGTGGATGGGGGTGCCGTGCCGATGTCATCCTCGTGTTGTTTCAGACTGAGCATGGGTAGTTATGGCAGCTAGGTACCGACAGCGGATTGCGCCTAAGCAGAAGGAAGTCTCAAACAACGAAGAAGCCATAAAGTGCCTATACAGGCACAAGGGTTTTTATTTGATTAAGACTGAATCATTATTGTCGTTATTGTCCTGGACCTGTAACATGGTGCTTGAATAATACAGCTCGCGAAGGTTCAGCAGTGTTTGTGAACGCCTAACGCCCAGAGAGCGATCGCCGTCACGAGTATGCTTGGTCGTCGATATGTCACACATACAGGTCCCGCATAACAGCTTACAAGCTTCGCGTGAAGGACATGGGAATTGGTGCCGTGTATCTTGGAGCTCCTAACCTTCCGTCTTGCCTTCAAGCTGATGGTCTCGGTCCGTTACTTCTAGGTATCTGAAGCTACCAGGTGGGCTTTCGATTATGGTCGTTGTCCTCCTTCACCTCCACTGCCATTTTCTGAATCTTGTCCTCCTGCGCTTCAACCTCCCGCTCAGCCTTCATCTTAATGGCTCGGATGTCTTCCAATCCATGCTGCATAGCTGGCGCCGCGTCCTTTATCGCCGTTTGTGCTTCCTTCAATCGATCGCCCAGACTCTTTCCACCCATACCTTCGGGCGTCGGGACCTGATTCCCAGCTTCTGTCTTCTTGATGAGACTTGCTATAGCACCTTTCGGTGCTAAGACAGTTCCAGGAGCATTGTCCTCTGCAGTCTGTCGCACCTCCTTGTACATTTGGACGATGGATTGCACAACTTCGTCCACGTCGAGTAAGGAGTCCGGTTCAGTTAGTTCCCGCTCGCGTTCTTCCATGTGTTCACGTAGAGTGCGGAGGAGGTGCGTTGCCTGCTCCAGCCGCGCTGGTAGACCCTGGCCTTTGAGGTAGGTCAAGATCCCAGCAACGATGGTATTGGTGGCGCCAAGGACGGTGACTGCGACAGAAGGACCACCAGCTGCACCCAATGCGGTCAGGGCGGCGCCGAGGATGATCTGTAGTAGGAAGAAGGAATTGACGATGTAGGTAGTGAGGAGAAAGCCAAAGTGTGCTTTCGATTCCTCGTCCACGATTCTCTTATAGATACCTGGATTGGGAGCTGGCCGACCGGGAGTGACGGTCCAAGCAGACTGAATGCCAACCAGATTCCGGAATTTGATAAGCTTTGCATTTGGTTGAGAGGCCGATGCGCCTTTCAATTGAGAGAACGGAGCCGCTGAGCCAGCTGTGTGCTCAATATCCTTTTGCTCTTGATACGCAAGCGGGTGAGTGTAGGTAGTAGGTTTCCTTGTCAGCATACGTATTAGAAAAGCCATTGCTCCTCTACCGCAGCGAATTCTGGCTTGACGTTAGTGATGGAACGGACTGAATAAAGATATCGTAGGTGTGCGATGGAGGATGTGGGTTCCAGGGTGCTGCGTTGCGATGGCTGTAAATTCTGTTGGTCGTCTGAGCAGTCGGTGGAGGTGGGCGACTGCCATGTCCCGATTGTGGTGCCATGGCATCAAGCCGAGAAGCTGGATACCGTAAGGTAAGCTCTTGCTGCTTGTACGGAGGCGTCGAATCATGAGTGCAAAGTATGAGGGGCAGTTGTCCAGACGTGGTCGGCGAGGTGACAGCAATTCCTCATATCTGTCAGCGCTACGACCAAGAAAGCTAGACTCGGCAAGCCACTTGGAAGCTGAGCGACATCACAACGTCGACAACAGCCCAATAATACATTCAACAATGTACGAGTTGCGAGAAGAGGGAGACTTCGCAAAGGTGCAAATGGTCTCATCATGCTGGTATTTCCAAGATTCGATGGCAATCCCTGAGCGCCGAAGCAGCCCAGGTTGAGATACGTTGTATTTTGTGGAGCCAGCATGAGACGGCGTTACGCTACCATTCGTGTCAGCCAAACAGACAGGCAGGGGAAGTTGTGGCACCTTACCATCGTTCCTGAAGGCTGATTCTTCGGACCCATGAGCAATTCTGTGCAATCGCCTATCTTCCGACTGGATGGGTCAAGATCTGTACCTTATGCGACGAGCCAAATTGCACTTGAATCTCCTCGATCGATCCTCTCTGAAACCTGCGTAGTATCATCATAGGCATGGCACTTGCCACTGTTAACAGCTTGGTCGGAGAGGTCTATGGAGATTACCTGGGTGGGACACCAAGCCTGCGATCGTCGGATGTTGCCTTGACCACGAATGGCAACAAATGAAGAGGGGCCTATGCTCGAAGAGTCGCTCATACCGGTTCTTCTCAAGAAGCTCAACCAAGTAGGCTGTCATTTCTTGATCTTTGGGCTGCTTCTACCTTGAGCGAAGGGTCGTGCAGAAGTCGTCGCAGCTGGAAGCCTCATGATTCAACAGGCATTCAAACACTGCCAATAACAGCGAGTGCATCGAATCAGTTGTTTCGCTGTTCTGAAGTCGGTATAGATTAATCTAGTTTCCAAAATTTGTCTGGCGACGCAGGCTGACCCCCAACACAAGCCAAAGCTCGACAGCATGACACTCCCGTAGATCCATCCGAAACGCAACAGGGGCAGTGAGTGACATTAGGATTTTAAATCGGATTGACGACTGCAATCAGGATTATCAAAAACCATCACCCGCATGGCCGCATGGAAAGCGGTCGCCGGTCAACAAACCATTATGTCTTCGTGCTTCTCTGGTCTAAGATACCTTACATTCCTTATCTATACCAAAGGAGCTGTCCGCCATTCGAGTTCTGAATCGTCACCCACATCTGATTTTCCGGAACCATCGGCTCCTTTGCTTCCTTCCGCATCTCCCCATCCCTGCATTGACTTCGAGGACTGGGCTGAATTATAAAGGCGGCGAATTTCTTGGCTTATACGGGTCAAGAATAGCTTCAATTCAAGCGAGTCTGCGGATATTAGTCCCTTCCTAACTATATCTCTTTTCGCGTTGTCAAGGCCTTCAAACGACTCTGCGCTACTCCATGGATATGGCCCGTCTGACGTTAGTCTCTTCCTAACTACATCCCTTATCGTCATGTCAAGGTCTTCCAGCTCGAAGTACACCTCACTGACAACGTAATCAAGAGCGCTTGTTTCAGCGAACCATTTGTTGATCAGGGCAATAGCCCTTGTGTGAGCCGAGACTGGCTTGTTTTCAGGCTTGGACATGTCCGTCCATCCAGCAGCCCATCTAGGCCCGGACAATGACTCAACGACTTCAGGTCCTGGAAGAACGGCCCCTTTTCTGGCCGAATTCAGCTTGTACTTAAGAGCGGAAAGGTCGACTTGCAGGTCGGCCAAGGTCTGTTTTAATGGCGTGGCTAAGGTATTCAATGAGGCGAGTCTCATCTGCCACACTGGTACAATCTGTGCCATGACTATTGGGGGGGCTTCAGTCGCATCGGCAGACTGGCCCCTCGGGGGTTGTGTTGTGCCTTCCCGAGTCACGTTCTGGATGTAGCGAGCATGTTTGCAAAGGTCGGTCATGTTAGCTCTGACTTCCAGATAGTACGTTACGACATCAGTGGGGACGTTTTGAAGCCGCTCGCAGATCTGGTTGTGCAATCGCTTGGTTCCCTCCCAATGACTCTTCGAGATCGCCGCTTCATCTCCCTCCAAAGGATTGTCGACATTACGGAACCATGGGCAGGTACGCCTGTGGTAGTAGAGACGCTGCAAAACAGTGCACTTGATATATCTTCTAGAGTCGACCATATCACCGGATAGAATCTGGTTTTCTGGTGGTACTTGCTCCGCACCGCCACCGTCAGAGTGCCGGCCAGGATCCGGAGAGAGGAAATTGACTTTGCTCCACCGCGTGCCTGCACACTGCGTGGGAGACATCGGTGTGATCACCTCTTCCGTCGGTAGAGACGCACGTACTTTATCCAACGAAACAGCTTTGCCAGACGACATAGATGCATTGTTCAAGTCAGTGTCAAAACCCTTCAACGGAACCGTCATGATGGACAAGAAAAGGACCAAAGCTACCAAAATTCCCAGAACACGGATCACTATGCCTTTGAATGGCGCTAGCGGATCTCCTCGTCCTCCTGGCTCGAGCATGGGGTAAGTGGACCTGCTATTTCTGTACGTCTCCTGAGCGACCTGGAACCCTGTTCGAGAGACGTATTCCCATCTCGTTTGAGTCTTATGCAACCATTGGCGTATGGTAGCAAACTCAGTGTCGTTCGCAATATGCACTCTGTCTCCAGAGAGGCGCTGTTGGGTACTCGATGGTGTAAGTTATTGATCGCCCTGATCCAATCGACCTGCGCTGTCGGGCGCTTTCTCAGACAGAGGTGAACGGCGTCCGCTACCTTCAAACGGTAAGCTCTGGTCTGTGTGAGTGTGAGTAGGCTCGAAGGTTGGGTCTTTGAGCTGTCTCCTATCCTTCGTCACAGAGTCAGTGATAATAATTCAAGAGGGAAAGAAGACAGCGAATCATCTTATCAAAGCTTCCAAGCCTAGAATCAATGCGCGCTCATCTTAACTTGACAAGGTGAAAGTAGGTGGGAAGCTACTAACCAAGCTGGACCAAAAACCTCCCGTTCATTTTCTTCTGCTTCAGTCAACTCACGAGGTCCAATACTTGCGCTCGTCAATGCTGTCGCTTTGGTGTCGCTTCTAAATTCTATCAGTGTCTTAGAGGAGGAACAATCTTGCCCTGTGACTTGCGGCACATTTTCCTGCCTCTTGCGCCGCAGCCGATGGATCGAACTGTGGGGGCTTTCATTCTCCACCAGCTTCTCGGAATTACTAGATGTTTCCTCCTCAATATGAGACGGATCTTGCTGTTTCCTGAGTCTCAAACGGGTGCTTGATCTCTGGGGAGCTACGTTCTCGGTTTTGCCCGCTTTCCGTGGAGCCATTGTCTGATCAAGCCTGTGTATTTGACAAAACGACAGGGCACATATATGCTCTTAATCGTTTGCGCGCGATGATCAAGGCCATGTCATGGAGTTGGAACAAAGAAATCATGCAACACCTCGATGCAAGCGCCATCATGACTGTTTCCGGAAATATACCTCGTGCATTTTTGAAGCCGAACATCTCGCAACAGAGAATGATAGAGCGTCTCCACAAACCTCGAGATTGGCTCGACAAGGCACACATTTAAGCTAGTTATAGCTACTCCAAGATTAGCTTTTCAACGTTGTCCCACAACTCCCACGTTCTACAATGGAACACTCGAAGGAACGAAGAGTCGTATAGGGCTGTTGCTGATCTAGCTTTGCCCAAATACTAAATATGCGCAATGCTGGTGGCATAATCTACTATCTCTGACAATCTCTACACTCTAACCACCACACATTCATTTAGACATCTGGAACAGCACGACGAAGCAATAGCAAAGCTCCGTGGCCCTTCTCGACCCAGAAGCAGGCTCTCCCCACCCACCGACTACAGGTACAGACTGTATTCCCTGAATCCGGCATGACGGTCGAGGCAGCATCGAGATTGGGTGCGGCCTAGCTACTGGATCATGCTTCGAACATCATCGATTGCAGTTGGCAAGCTCATCCTTGACTCTGCCGGCAGAAACTACTCTCTCGCAAAGTAGCCTCAATGTGCCCCGCACGTGGTTTGGAAGTGCGAAGCGTTGGTATAGCTTCAGTCTGCGGACACTGGCTTCTAGAACACCGCTTGCCCAGAAATTCTCTTCGCATCGACTTGAGCCAAACCATCACTGGCAGCATCTTGAATCGAGATTCTGCTACACGCTCACCTCCGCCTTCAACCATTGGCATCTCCAACTCAAAATCAGATAAGTCGCTGTCTCCATATCGCAAGCATGGTCTTCTCTCCCACTCTAGCGTCTCTTAAACTGTCCGCTCCAGAGGTATAAGAGCAGCTTGTCTACCCTACCCTTCTTTTCTTCCCCATAATTCCGTAACATCGCTCCCAGCTCCACTGCGCCGCTTTCCACAACCTCAACCACGCCGTGTCACTTCCCACCTACTTCAAAGAGCTGCATTCCCTCCCTCCCTCTTGGGCAGACCTGCCTTCCAACAAAAATGTCCGTCCCAACCGTCCCCGCCTTCATCCACACCGGCAATTGGGACGCCCAGACCTGTGCGCACCCGGCCATGGCCTGGATGGAATCCTACACCCGCACCGCCGTCGACAACCGCTCCTGGACGATGGGGACCCTCGCCTCAGAATGGCACGCCGCGGACTTCACGCTCCAGAAAGTCGACGGCACTGTCATCCGCGGCGGAGAGGCGGCCTGGCACGAAGGGATCGCGGTCATCTACGGCCCGTTCACCGCGCACCTGCATTCCCCCAATTTCCTGGTCTGCAGTCAGACGGAGGACGGGTGGCAGATGATCGGGCAGGCGGATCTGTATGCAAGTTTGCCTAGCGAGAGGTGTGGGGGAGGGTGAGGGATGGGGAGCGCAGGGAGTGGGATATTAAGGTCCCGTCGGCGTTTTGGTTTGAGTATGTGAGGGATGAGGGGGCGAAGCATGGGGGGATATTGTTGAGGAGTACGAAGATCTTTGGGGATACGGCGCCGGTGATGAAGGCGATGGTGCAGAGGGGGATGGTGACGAAGGAGGATTTGGGGTTTTAGATTGGGAATGGAGGTAGTTTGAGGGGGAGGTTGAGGCGGGGGGGTTGAAGGAGGTTTGAGGAGGGGTTCGAGGATGGGGGAGGGTCAGGAAGTGGCTTTCTCTTTTCCGGCGTTCTTGATCCGCATACGAGTAACCTTTTGCGTATGGAATGTTGAGTTGACAAATCGTCATTGCTTTTTCGGAGGCATGTCCCTTTGTTGGCGTTCTTTTTCTGTATGTGAGGGATCTGGTGTACGTTAAATGCGGACTTGACCAGATCGCTGTTGCTTAAACCAGTCCTCCTCCTATCCTCTATATCACAACCTCCACAACCAATAAGCCCACCAACCACATCTCCACTATCAAGCCAACGCTTGCATTCTCCATATACGTCACCCCTGAACACAGAACAAAATAATAACCCCACAGAAGCAGACCCTGAAATCGCTTGAATGCTTCTCTTCGATTGCTTCTGCTAATGTCGCCCGGAACAATGCTTGATTGTACAGAGGCAACACTTTTCCATGGAATTGGAATTTTGAGTGGGTTGTGCTTGAATATTTGGAGGTTTCTTTGGCTGGATGCACGGGGAGGTTGCAGGCTTTTAGGAGCGCTGATGGGGGTTGTTAAGCTGTCGAGGACGCTAGGAACCATAACACTACTGTGCAACGGTGTTTGTAAATGGTGGATTGTTTCTAAGCCACAACGACATCGTTGAATGCGAGAAGATATTACTCCTCGGCCAACGAGTATGGTTATTCATTAGAGGAACACGGACTAACGATATGCAGTAGGAGGTATTGACCATATGTCGATGATACTCCTTGCAATGCTGTAGGGAACATGGCAGACGGGCCTTATCCTTTCCCACAACATGTGGACGCCGTATCTCAGGCAATGCCAAAATCGGCGTACCATGACTCGCCTCTCTGTGGGACAACGCATTGACGGATTGACGATGATCCGAACCTTCACTAAAGATCCATATCCAAACAGGCGAACCGTTGAAGCATTGATTTACCCATTCAATACACCCAACAATAGGGTTCGAAGAAGGCATTGAAACATTTTATGATTCGAGAAAGTCCCCACACTGCACCATGCCAGTCGACTTGTTGCTCTGCAAGAATTCTTAGCGGGCCCTTCAAGCCCTCAATATCCTTCTCGAATTCGCGAATAATCTTCCCTTCCGCTTTTGCCACGCGTCGATCTTTGTGTCTAAGGCTCTGTGAGTGGCATTGTACTTAATGATACCCGTAACCGGATAATGATCGATGTCTCCTCGGGGCTTAATACACATCTGCGCACTTCTCAATTAATCGGCTCCTTGGGAGGATTCTATCGAGGGACTATTGGGCAGCTTGACATGCTTACGGTCTGCCAATGGCCGGTCGAGGAGTTCCTCTATACTATATCGATAAGGTTCAAACACATAGATGCATCGTGACTGAAACCAGCTTCCTTTGTGTTACTTGCTACTGGTTTGCGGGCCTCTGTGCACTCGCTGGAGTCATCGGATGATGTATGGATTTGGAGCAAATTGTGCTCCGGCGCAAAGGCTCGGCGGTGTCGGTTGCAGGCAGCGACTAGGAACACGATGTTATAGTTGAGGCTGCAGATGGACTATGAGCTGGTGCCGTGATGGACCAGCTCTGTCTCCGAAAGGCTGAGCCGTGGATTCTTCTTGGTTGTAGGCGAATGCTCGAGTATGACGAGCGGCGTGTGGTCTGGATTGAGTCAGGGAAGTCTCAGTATGGAAATTAACTTGCTATCGAATTCGTCGTGAAAGGCTTTCCTTGTCCGCATCCTTTCCCCATACAGTTGATGTTTAGGCTGGAAACCGGTATTGTATATTGCGTCATACTTGACGCATGTACAACAGAGACCCTAGGGTTACTTCGATCTTCTAGTCTGCTGCTGTCGCTGTCACAGTTAGCCAGATCTCCTATGCTCATGGTTTCTAGTTCAACAACGATCATCTCAAAAGAAGCTGTACCCGGAAGCTGTCGGCTTCGAAGGGGACCAAAGTTCCAAATCCTCGAGTTCGAGCACTGGAAAGACATCCTCTTGAAGAGCTTGACCTCCAGATAGACAGAGAGTCGCTTCGGGTTCAGAATTTGCCCCGCCAGTGAGCTAGAATTTTGGTTCCGACTCACTCCTCGATGAACATGGCGCTAACGTCATATACTATAGACAGGCTATATCGGAGGCAGTCAGCTCTCCGGACACTTCGTCCAAGCAAGGTCAGGAGATGCAAGATCTCTTCCAACGGGATTTCTATACATACTTGGAAAGAACGCACTTGGTGCGAGCCAATAGTGATGCGCACTGTTCACAAGTCCACATCTTAACATCTGAGCACACTCCTCCTTCGCATGTCATGAAAGTCAAGAAACAACTTAGGTCGATATGCAAACCACAAAGCAGATGTGAAGCAGGGAGCAGCGATCAGACGCAAAGGTGCCGGAGAAAGGCAAAGAGCAAGAAACAGAGCTGAATATAGCAATATTCGAAGTAAACATTGAAACAGACGCAGGAGTGGAAAGTACGAGTAGCAAGGTTTTGGATGGATATGGGAGGATAGATTCTCCACCAAGATCCGGGTTGCTAAAGTCGCGCAGAAACCGAAATTGATTATCGGACCACTGTGATTTTATTCGTAATCTTATGTACAGTCCGCCGAGAGTTGAGGACACTGGACTGAAGCCAGTATTATCTGACTAGGAGTTGAGGCTTTCCGGCGCCGGTTTGAGCGGCCGCTGTCATTATTATTGTCCCAAAGAACCGTAGTATCCATGTTTAAGCGTCAGCCCATTCCCGAATCCCAGAAGGAAGAGCGATGCAGTCGAGGCGAGCGGTGAGTAGATATTACATGAATTGTACTCCCCGAGGAGTCATGCAGGTAATGCTGAACCTGTGGAACACCGGCTAAAGCTCGTAAATTCTTCCTTACTTTCCGATGCTCCCGGAACTCGAACGGAAGCCGGTAACGTAAATTTGGGTCTGCCTGACTCCCCAATGTATAAGGTCTGCTTTTTTGTTCAGCAAAGCATTGACCCAGAGGAGCCATGTCGAGAAATGGGTTTGCCATGTCTACTTTGCGCAGTAATGGTGATGGTAGGGCTAAAGTTGTTAGGGGCTTAACATATGGAAAGGCAAACCTTGATTCATCATGCGTCTTGGTGGGTGCTTCTAGCTGGATATATTCGCGACTCTCTAGGGCTGTGAAGGCTGCGAGGTGGCCTGGATGTGAGCTTCCTTCTCAAGTTTGCGAGGCCGCAAGCCTGCAAAGGTGTAGAAATCGCAAGGCTGAGGATAAAGCTGCGACGTGCGTCAAAAAGGAGGCACCAGGATCAGGAGGAATACCGAAATTGACAGTGCTAATCACAAAAGCTTCTCAAGACTCAAAGAGATTGTTAGCCTTCACTTCCAGCTATGCGAGTAGCGTCGCACAGGATAACGCTCGTCTCATCCGATGTGCAGAAACGATCCTTTACAAAGTTTGTTTTTGGTCTGAGGCCATTAGTCTCACCTCGTAGAACACATCAACTAATTACAGCTGTGACATCATCCTTCTACCTCTTGGGCCGCCTTCTCGTCGGCAGTCAGATCGCTCTCGGCTTTTCGTATCCGCACGAAAGCAAGCATAAGCGTCAGTGCCGCGGCTTGTACGGCAAGCTCGTACCAGAACACCGATTGATAACTCCTTTTGAGACCCAAATGGGCGGTCTGCGTCTGGGTAACGTCGGCAAAAGAGAGGACAAAAGCAATGCCTAGGTATAGCAAGCTGTTGATCAAGCTGCCAGCTAGACCCTGTTGGTTTTGCGGAAGGTTGGTCGTGATGAATATGGCAGCAACATTGAAGGTAATGTCAATACCGAGGGTAGCCCCGATCATCGCAGGGAAAACATAGGACCAGTAGCTGGCTCCTAGTGGCGCAAGGGCAAAAAGTAGAGAGGTAAGTATCCAGCCAAGGCCACCAAGGAGCATTAAGACCGTGCCTGAGAAGAGATGAAAGACGTGGCCACCAATAATGGACAATAATAGGCCACCCAGGCACATCGGCACATACCATGCCGCGATTTGCAGAGGTGTGGCGCCCATAATATCCTGCATATAAAGCGTGCCATAAAGAAGAAATACTCCAAGTACACCGTAAGATAGGAATAATGAGACCATCAGCGGCTTTAGGTACGGAACCTTGAACAAACTCGGCGGCAGCAGTGGAGCAGACGCGACCCAACCTTCCACATAGAGAGCCGCAGCCAGAAGCAATGCGCCCACGATGAGCGTAATATAGATGTAAGGAGTCCTCCATCCATCTGGAGCGTGGGAACTATCCGTGATGGCGAACACGACTAGTATCAAGCCCGAGACTATCAATGCCGAACCCAGCCAATCCATTTTGACGCCCATGGCCCTTCGCTCCTGCATATCAGACGGGACTGTGAAAAAGGCCGCGATTGCTGTGCTGAGAACTAGCAAGGCACCGATCCAAAAATACCACCCGAAGTTGAGAAACTGTCCTGTCAGGCCGGCGAAGAACACACCAAGAAAGAAGCCCAGAGGAGCGGCGCCGCCATACAAACTGAACACCAGATTTTTGCGAGGCCCTGGGCGGTATATACTCCCTAAGAGCATTACCCCCGACGGTAAGAAGGCAGCCGGCCCAAGCCCTTGCAGAGCTCGACAAAAGTCTAACATCAACTGGTTCTGGGAGAACCCAGCGATCACTGACCACATGCAAAACCAGGCTAACCCGCCGAGGTATACCGGATATCCCCCATACATATCAGCGAGCCGTCCGAATGGCAGGAGGAAGGATGCCGTGACGAGGGCCAGGGCGCTCGCAGGCCACACTTCGGAAGCCACAGGGATGTCGAGCTTCTTGACTAGGATTGGGAGGATGACATTGAAGCCGCTCAGGAAATACTCCTACGCAAGCAAGGTTAGCAGCCGACTTCAGAGATCTGCACGAATGCTTTCTGCCGTAGCTGGGGATTACTCACAGCCATGATTTGAGAAGCCAGTACGGAGTAGCAGAAGCCTATTTCTGCCCACAGCGACTTGAATATCTGAGGTCTTTCACGACCGAGACGTTCGATGCGATCGCCTTCGGACTCTTCCACGTCATTCTGATTATGGTTGTTCGACTGCTGGTCTTGAGAGACTGTTTCCTTCGTGGCTGGGGACTGGAAGCTGGCTGAAGGGATGGAGCCGGAGCGTGAGGTGACGGCCACCAGGCGACTGCTGACCATTCTTCGTACCAAAGTGTTGGTGGTAGCGCACAACGATCAAACGACCTGACAATCTTCGAAGCTGCAATGGCGCGGATCTTTTCTGGCGCCCGTTATCGGCCTAATGACACAATAACGGGGGATATGTCGATGCTTTCCCCCCATGGAAAAGTACTTTGATCTCCATTGGGTTTGCGGAGGCCGTGAGACGCTGCCGATGCGCCGGAAACGCTCCGCTACCAATGGCTATGGCATCATGTCTGACTTCACGTATTGAAGGGTGCATTCGGTCGATGACGACCAAGAACGACGCTTCGGCGCTTCGGATTAGTGTCGCCGCCTTACAATAATGTAGTGAATATCCCCTTCCAAACCCCCTCGATTCTTTCTTCTTTTTCATCTCATCCAGATGTGAATTCGGCCTGAATCATGCGTGGACCCTGATCTGTTCGGCACTCAGCCTGAAGGGACAGTCGTTGCCAACGGAACAGAACGAGGAATGACTGTATGCTGCAGCCTGATGCAGGCTCATGATTGCTTGGCATCGATATCTAGCCGGACCGACCTGAAGATAAGCGGCCGAGTCCGTTATGGCTGACCTGGAAACGTTACGGTGGCTTGTGGTTGTCATTTCAAAGCCTTCAAAGGGTCTCGACGCTGATGGTCGCGAGAGATAGTGAGATGAGTCGCCTATCGCTCGAATCGGGATGCTCGATCTGCTTGTGGAACCATGTGCGTAGGATTCAGGATGCAGGATGCAGGATGGCATCATTAAGAATAAACACCTTAAGTAAACACTTTCACGCCGCTCCCTCTGCCAAACAACACGAGCGAGAGTAGCCCACTCGATCTCTGCTTTCGCCTTGTCGACATGTTTCCTACTCTCGCGACACAAGGCCAATGGCTCGCCGTCGGCCTGCTGCTCTCCGACAATCTCGTCAACCCAGTGACTGGCTTTGTTTCGAAGAAAGGCAAGCACGGTAGCAGTTCTATCAAGCCCAAAGTTTTCTTGATCGATATGGTGAGCTCAGAAAGCCTCCAATGCAGCGATTCCTAGCTAAGAGCAATGGGTAGTTCCCTCCCGAGGGCGATGTCTGGTACGGGATCCCAGAGTTCAACCTCCTCGCAAAGAACATCACCGTCCCCGGCCTTTCGCCTCTCTATCCAGACGTCCATTGTACCGCGAACGAGGAGGTCTGCCAGCTTGTAACGGGTGAAAGCGGTACGGCCATCAATACTGCTTCAAGTAATTTGTTCATAGACTGAACCCGTTCCACCCAGAAATCAACGCCGCCTCGAGCATTACCGCTCTCACTTTCTCGCCGCTCTTTGACTTTACAAGCACCTACTTCTTGATTGCCGGCATTGCTGGTATCAATCCCGAGGTCGCAACCCTCGGCTCGGTCACTTTCGCACGCTATGCAGTCCAAGTCGCGTTGCAGTACGAGTTCGACGCACGGGAGATCCCAGCCAATTTCACTACCGGGTCAGCATCCCTAAAAGAGCAGCGAGTGTCCTCAACTCAACACTCCATGCTGACACAATGCACAGATACGTCCCACAAGGAAGCACCTTCCCAACCGAATACCCCCAATCCATCTACGGCACCGAAGTCTTCGAAGTCAACGAACCCCTCCGCCAGCTCGCCATCCGCTTCGCCCGCACCGCCCACCTGAACGACTCCGCCGCCGCAGTCGCCTACCGCGCCAATTACGCCCAAGCATCCGCCTACACAGCCGGCAGCCAAGCCCCCAGCGTCGTCGGCTGCGACGTCGCCACCTCGGACGTCTACTTTAGCGGGACGCTCCTCAGCGAGGCCTTCGCCAACACCACGAGGCTGTTCACGAACGGTTCTGGCGTCTACTGCACCACTGCGCAAGAGGACAACGCCACGCTCGAGGCGCTTCTGCGCGGCGCAGTCAACAATCTTACAGACTTCAGCCGCATCATCGTCATGCGCACGGCGTCCGATTTCGATCGCCCGTATCCTGGGGAGGCGGACACGGTCAACCTCTTCAATGCCGACCAGGGGGGCTTCGAGCCCGCGCTCCAGAATATCTATCTGGCGGGGATTAAAGTCGTGGAAGGCATCTTGGAGGGATGGAACTCGACTTTCGCAAGAGGGGTGAATGCTACGAACTATATTGGCGATATCTTTGGTTCGTTGGGCGGCAAGCCCGACTTTGGGCCTGGCAGCGCGTTCAACAACAATCCTGTGGTGCTGAGGAAGCGAAGCGCAAGAACGAAGGGGGCAAGATTTGCAAAGCGTTAATTTCACTGCTGAAGCCTCAGGTTTGAAGACAGTGCATGGGGCCTGGCTTGCTAGGTCGAGCTTGAAGGCGCTCGTATCCAACAGACGCAACCGCATATATGAACAATCCAGGCACCAACACTGACCTTCACAAGCCTCTCTCGTCATCTTGAAACAGCACTTCGACAGACCCCATTTTACCCGCCTCCTCATCTTCCCACCCAAGTTTTCTCCACCCTCCTCTAGCCTCACTACGTGTTTCCACTCCCCTCCA
>JAABUQ010004027.1_pt1 | contig 25768 bp, 18 predicted proteins | sample 5560001 | NCBI WGS metagenome assembly JAABUQ01 (sample SAMN10711888, study PRJNA513371) | rock metagenome | isolation source: Antarctica rocks | place: Antarctica: Victoria Land, Finger Mt nord | collected 2015-12-18
ATTCTGCTGAACACCAAGTCCTGCCTGCTGCCTAACTCTGCACTCACAGCAACGAACACCATCTTAGAGTGCAATCCTCAAGGACCAATCATCAGCGCCAACATAACTCCCTCTGAACGGATACCCGAACAACTTACAGCCTGGAGCGGTGGAAAGCATTTGTAGAACGCAAGTTGGATTTAGGAATATTGCTACAATAAAGGTGATAGCTAGATGGTTAAGAATCACTTAAGCGGGTGAGTCAAATCAAGAAAGGTTATAGGAACTTCAGGAATGTAACTTAATCGAGCATTATGCTCGTTAAGTCTGAGGAGGTTAAAGATTATGAAGAAAATAATTTCTGCCGCTTTACTAAGCTTAGCTACTGTATCAACATCTCTACTTTTTCCCCAAGCCGCTAAAGCTGATAGGGTTATTTACTGTCATCCTGTTGCTAGCAATCAGGTGTCTAAAAACTCGGCTGACCACCCACATGCTTATGCAGATGGTTATCGAGAAGGAGAACAAACCGCTCGGACTAGAGAAGCTTATAAACCTCGTACTGCGGGAGGCGAATTTGCTCGCGGTTTTGAGGATGGTTATTTTAATCGTCCTTATACTGGTCAACAGGTTGTTGCACCTAACAGAATTGAACAATATACTGCTCAGGATTGCGCTCAGGGTGGTTATTACACCGCAGCGCCTTCTCCTGCTGTAATCTACAACTATCCCTATCCCGTATATCCCTATCCGTCTTTTGAATTCGACTTTGGATTTGGAGGGTGGCACCATGGGTGGGGCTACCGTGGATGGGGCTACCGTGGATGGGGTCACCGTGGAAGATGGTAGGGCATCTTTGAAATAACCATGTGTTCTGTTGGTAATGAGCATGTCTGCCACAACTCAAACTCTTGTCCCACAGCTAAGTATTACCTGGCCCCAACTGCCAGAGGATTTCCCCCTGCCAGATGACCCTGTGGAAAATACAGATCAGCCTCTATTAGCAGCTGCCCTGCGCCAACCCTTAACGGCATTTCCTGATTTAATGCAGGATGCTTTGGTTGTTTCTAACTTTGCTCTGTGTGCGGCGATTCAGGAGCGAATTATCTGCAAAGCGCCAGACTGGATGTATGTGCGTCCTGTCCAACCCTGGCTAGCTCCTCAAACCCGTCGCAGCTACACGCCCAATACTGAAGGAGTAGTCCCCCAGGTGGTGATGGAGTTTCTTTCTGCTACCTATGGGGAAGAATATTCAGTCGAGTTTACAGAGGGTGTGGGCAAGTGGTTCTTTTATGAGCAAGTTATTCAAGTTCCCCGCTATGTTATCTTCCGACCGGATACAGGTCGTGTAGAAGTCTATGGGCTAGAGTCTGGGCGTTACCAACCCGAAACACCAGATGCGGCGGGGCGTTACTGGATTCCTGGATTAGAACTATTTCTAGGAGTTTGGGAGGGAACCCACGAAGGCAGAACTGGCTACTGGTTACGGTGGTGGAATGCTCAGGGTGGGCTATTGCTGTGGTCAGAAGAACGGGCGGAACAAGAACGCCAACGAGCAGAACAAGAACGCCAACGGGCAGAAAGATTGGCAGAGCAACTACATCAGTTGGGGGTAGATCCAGAGGTTTGACATTCTCCCTCCTTAAGCGGAGTAACGCTATAACGAGGGACTCCAAGAGTCACCCCTTATTTTCCTAATTCAACTTTGGATATAGCAATGCGACAGGTTGCGGCTATACGCAACCTGTCGCACTAAGACTATGAATTAACTGGATTAGGTGGTTAGCAACTCGATAGGCAAGCGCTTGAAGGCAAGACGTTCGTTTTCCACATCCACAAAGATAGTGTCACCCTCGTTGAATTCGCCCCGCAGTATGGACTTAGCAATCGGGGTTTCTAACTCTCGCTGAATCGCTCGCTTCAGTGGACGCGCACCGTAGACGGGGTCGTATCCCACTTCTGCCAAAAAGTCAAGGGCAGCAGCAGAAAGTTTTAGCGTCATCTTGCGATCGCCCAATCGCTGTTCGAGCCGCTGTACCTGTAGCTGGACAATCTGCCTGAGTTCCTGCTTGTTCAACCCATGGAAGATGATGATCTCGTCAATCCGGTTAAGGAACTCTGGACGGAAGCTATTGCGCATCGCTTCCATGACCCGAAGGCGCATGTCTTCATACCGGGACTCATCCCCTGCTAAATCTAGGATGTACTGCGAACCGATGTTACTGGTCATGATGATAATGGTGTTCTTGAAGTCTACCGTATGACCCTGAGCATCAGTAACGCGACCATCATCTAAAATCTGCAGCATGATGTTGAACACGTCCGGGTGAGCCTTTTCGATTTCGTCGAACAGCACTACTGAGTAGGGACGACGACGGATTGCTTCGGTCAGCTGTCCTCCTTCGTCGTAACCTACATATCCAGGAGGTGCACCGATCAGACGCGAAACAGCGTGTTTTTCCATGTACTCGGACATATCAATCCGCACTATCGCTTCTTCCGTATCAAATAAGTACGAGGCAAGGGCTTTTGCCAGTTCCGTCTTACCCACCCCAGTAGGTCCAAGGAAGATAAAGCTAGCGATGGGGCGATTCGGATCGGCTAAACCAGCACGCGATCGCTGAATCGCATCCGCCACAGCAGTAACAGCCTCATCCTGACCAATGACTCGGTGGTGCAGTTCATCTTCCAACTGCAGCAGTTTATCTTTCTCGGTTTCCACTAGTTTGCTGATCGGAATTCCAGTCCACTTGGAAATAACTTCAGCAATGTCAGCTTCAGTGACTTCCTCACGTAGTAGGGATTTACTACTAGTTTGAACCTGAGTCATTTGGGTTTCAGCTGCTTCTAGCTGCCGGTGCAAATCGGTCAACTTCCCGTATTTCAGCTCTGCTGCCTGGTTAAGGTCGTAGTTACGTTCCGCTTGAACGATCTCAACGTTCACCCGGTCGATCTCTTCTTTAACCGCCTGAATTTTGTTGATGATGTCTTTTTCAGACTGCCATTGGGTATTCAGTGCTCGTTGATCTTCTTTGAGATCGGCGAGTTCTTTATCCAGTCTTTCGAGCCGCTCAATAGATGCTGGGTTGCTTTCTTTTTGCAGCGACAACCGCTCCATTTCTAGCTGCACGATCTTGCGGTCGATTTCATCGAGCTCTTCCGGCTTGGAGGTAATCTCCATCTTCAGTCGGGCAGCTGCTTCGTCGACTAAGTCAATTGCTTTATCGGGCAAGAAGCGATCGCTGATATAACGAGCCGACAGGGTTGCCGCTGCCACTAGAGCACTGTCGGAGATCTTGACTCCGTGGTGGACTTCATACCGATCTCTAAGTCCCCGCAAGATCGAGATGGTATCTTCCACACTGGGCTGATCCACATACACCTGTTGGAAACGCCGTTCTAGGGCTGCATCTTTCTCAATGTACTTACGGTATTCATCTAGAGTTGTGGCACCAATACAGCGCAGTTCACCTCGTGCCAGCATGGGCTTGAGCAGGTTACTGGCATCCATCGCGCCTTGGGTAGCACCCGCCCCGACGACGGTGTGAATTTCATCAATGAACAGAACAAAGTTGCCTTTCGAATCAGTAACTTCCTTCAGTACAGCTTTCAATCGCTCTTCAAATTCACCCCGGAACTTGGCACCAGCTATTAAAGCGCCCATATCTAAGGCGATCAGCTTGCGGTCTTTGAGCGACTGGGGTACGTCACCGGCAACGATGCGCTGGGCTAGTCCTTCGACAATCGCAGTTTTACCAACACCGGGTTCCCCAATCAGCACGGGGTTATTCTTGGTGCGACGCGAAAGAATTTGAATGGTGCGGCGAATTTCATCATCCCGCCCAATCACCGGGTCGAGCTTACCTTGACGGGCAGCTTCCGTGAGGTCACGCCCATATTTTTCCAGTGCTTCGTACTTGCCTTCTGGATTTTGGTCGGTCACTTTCTGACTCCCACGAACTTGTTCAATCGTACTCCTTAGCTTTGCTTCATTTAAGCCAAATTCTTGGCATAAGCCTTTGCCAAAGCGATCATCCTTGGGGTAAGCCAGCAATAGGTGTTCAATCGAGATGAATTCGTCTTTAAACTCTTTGCGATGCGCTTCTGCTCGATCTAGTAGCGTATCTAAGCTGCGACCTAGATAGACGGAACTACTGCTGCCTGATACTTTAGACTGACGCTGGATGAATTGTTCGGTGCGATCACGTAGTTTCTCGATGTTAACCCCACATTTAGCAAGAATGCTAACAGCTAGCCCTTCTTGCTCTAGCAGGGATTTCATCAGGTGTTCGGTTTCAATCTGCTGTTGTTGGGCTGCTTTAACGATATCTGGGGTATGCGCGATCGCTTCCCAGGCTTTCTCTGTAAACTGATTTGGATTGGTTGGTTGCATACTATAAGTTTTCCTCTCTGAGTGCTGATGTGATTGATGAACCACAGAGAGCGAGTTTCCGGTGTGGTGAGACGGCGCTGCAGGAGGGGAGCCACCCCCGTGCGGGGGTCCCCCCCGTTGAGGAGCCAGCCCCGTGCGGGGGTCCCCCCCGTTGAGGGGACTGGCGTGGGAGTGGCGTTTTCCCTCCGTAGGCGACCGCGAACCCGAAGGGCTGTGCCTAGAGCGAAAACTCGCGGTGGACGCAGAGAGCACGGAGGAATGATAACTAAACTATGGCTGACTGCTGTCCCTATTGGTCATTCTAGGTAAGCTATTGTAATCGTCTAGATCGGTGTTCACGTCTTCCCGGATAGGTATTGCCGTCCATGAAGCCGTGTCATATCAGGGTTTTGTTCGTTTATGCAAAGAAAGCAGAAATTTCCTTATTTAGTTGGTTCTAAATGGACAGCGCAGCAAAAAGTAGATGGCTGGCGACACTTCCAGGTAGTGAACCGCAAAAACCAAGGTCAGTGGGTGTTTGCGGAGATGGTTGCTGCCTGCGACCCTAATGTCCGTTTCTGGCTCAATGCCAAATTGTTAAAAAACTCCTCCCAGTGGCAAGCGGGCTGGCAATCTCTCCAAGAAATAGAGGAATTTGAAGGGGATGCTTCCTGATGCAAGTACCCCTAAAGCTTCTGAATGCACTGCTTGATAAACATTGTCTGTCTAACTAAAAATTTATCATTCTTAACATCACCGTGAGTGCTGACTCACAGTGGTCCTACCACAATAGAGTTCAGTTTAGAGTTCAAAAGATGTTTCAGTCGGGTGGGCAGTGCCGACGAATTGCCCGAACGGTGGGCACTGCCCACCCGACAAAATCTCATCAGCAACTGTGTTGGGTTCTACTAGACTTCTGTTCCTGATTGGACTAGCGTTGGCAATCTTTTATCGCTTTGGTGTCGAAGCGCTGTTTGCCGATATTTAAGAGTTTCCTTCTGGTGCCAGCTTTAGAGCACCTTGCTAGAAACCAGCATATTTTTGACTTGAGCCCTTCCTGGAGAAGACTTCTAGCCAAATTGTTTTTTGTATTTTGTTCCTAAATATGTAATTTTTAATGATTAAAATGTTTTTTTGAGGCTTTTCCTGGTTAAAATCCGATTCAGCCAACTAAAAAAGGAACAATTGGGGTCTTTGCTTAAAATTACTCATCTTTAAACCCTACTTTGCCTGAGACACCCCTTTCTTTTCTCCGGCAGTTAGACAATAATTCATTCAAAGACCTTACCAATGGCAATCAGCGGGCTATTTGAAGCGCGTTCTTTAGCCCAAGGTTTAACAAGCAACAATAGGAGCCAACTAACGTGAAACTTGCAGTCTACGGAAAAGGCGGCATCGGGAAATCCACAACTAGCTGTAATATCTCTGTCGCCCTCGCCAAGCGCGGTAAGAAAGTGCTGCAAATCGGCTGCGACCCCAAGCACGACAGCACCTTTACACTGACTGGGTTCCTGATTCCCACGATTATTGACACGCTCCAAGCAAAGGACTACCACTACGAGGACGTCTGGCCGGAAGATGTGATCTATAAAGGCTACGGTGGCGTAGACTGCGTTGAAGCTGGTGGTCCCCCAGCGGGTGCTGGCTGTGGTGGCTATGTAGTCGGCGAGACAGTGAAGCTGCTGAAGGAACTCAATGCCTTTGATGAGTACGATGTCATCCTGTTTGACGTCCTAGGTGACGTAGTGTGTGGCGGTTTTGCAGCCCCGCTCAACTATGCCGACTACTGCTTGATTGTGACAGATAACGGGTTTGACGCCTTGTTTGCAGCTAACCGCATCGCCGCCTCAGTACGGGAGAAAGCCCGGACTCATCCCCTGCGTCTAGCTGGGTTGATCGGTAACCGCACTACGAAGCGTGACTTGATTGAAAAATATATCGAGGCAGTGCCGATGCCAGTGCTGGAGGTGTTGCCTTTGATTGAGGATATCCGGGTTTCCCGTGTGAAGGGTAAAACTTTGTTTGAAATGGCGGAGTCCGAACCTTCCCTCGATTACGTCTGCGATTACTACCTCAGCATTGCCGACCAGATTCTAGCGCGGCCTGAGGGGGTTGTGCCTAACGACACCCCAGATCGGGAGTTGTTCTCTTTGCTATCTGACTTTTACCTCAATCCGGTCAAACCAAAGGTTGTGAGTCAGGAAGAGGAACTAGATTTGATGATGGTTTAAATGAAAAGAAGTCAGGAGTCAGGAGTCAGGAGTCAGAATAAATCTTGCCTGGAGTGGTAGATGACTCGGGATCTTTTGCTTTGTCTTTAGACAGAGCGATTAACAAAAGCTCTCCATCATATTGAAATCCCTGGTTTTAGACATGGGCTTTCTCCTGACTCCTGACTTCTGACTCCTATTCATCGCTTAAAAATTAAGAGAAGAAAACTGGATTTATGACTGTTGCTCAACCTGAAGGCCTAAACTTTGAGTGTGAAACTGGTAATTACCACACGTTTTGCCCCATTAGCTGCGTGGCATGGCTGTACCAGAAGATTGAAGATAGCTTCTTTTTAGTGATTGGCACGAAGACCTGTGGCTACTTCTTGCAAAACGCTATGGGTGTGATGATTTTTGCTGAACCCCGCTATGCAATGGCAGAACTGGAAGAGGGGGATATTTCGGCTCAGCTGAGTGACTATGAGGAGTTGAAGCGGTTGTGTTTGCAGATTAAGCGCGATCGCAACCCTAGCGTGATTGTCTGGATCGGCACCTGCACTACAGAAATTATCAAAATGGATCTGGAGGGCTTGGCACCTAAACTGGAATCCGAAATCGGCATCCCAATTGTGGTGGCTCGTGCTAACGGTTTGGATTACGCCTTTACCCAAGGAGAAGATACGGTGCTAGCGGCAATGGCTGCGCGTTGTCCTGATAAAGCACCAGTGGCAGAAACAGATAAGGACGAACGGAATGCCATCTCCAAGCTACTTAACTTCGGTCGTAAAAAAGAAGAAGTAGCAGCAGAAGAATCGGAATATGTCAAGCATCCACCCTTAGTTCTTTTTGGTTCCCTGCCGGACCCCGTTGTCACTCAGTTGACGCTAGAACTGAAAAAGCATGGGATTAAAGTATCTGGGTGGCTACCTGCGAAGCGTTACACTGAACTACCAGTTCTGGAAGAAGGTTACTATGTTTCTGGAGTCAACCCCTTCCTGAGCCGTACCGCTACCACTCTGATGCGCCGTCGCAAGTGCAAACTTATTGGTGCACCCTTCCCAATTGGTCCCGATGGCACCCGCGCCTGGATTGAAAAAATCTGCTCGGTGTTTGGCATTACTCCGAAGGGACTGGATGAGCGGGAAGCCCAAATTTGGGAAAATCTGGAAGATTACCTGCAGATAATTCGCGGCAAGTCAGTCTTCTTTATGGGAGACAACCTGCTAGAAGTCTCATTGGCTCGGTTCCTGATTCGCTGCGGTATGACAGTGCCTGAAATTGGCATTCCATACATGGATAAGCGTTATCAAGCAGCTGAGTTGGCTTTGCTAGAGAAGACTTGCCATGAGATGGGTGTGCCTACGCCTACGATCATGGAGAAGCCAGATAACTACAACCAGATTCAGCGGATTAAGGAATTGAAGCCAGATTTGGTGATTACTGGCATGGCTCATGCCAACCCATTAGAGGCACGGGGTATAAATACCAAGTGGTCGGTGGAATTCACTTTTGCTCAAATCCACGGCTTCACGAATGCCCGCGACATCCTGGAACTGGTTACCCGTCCGCTACGCCGCAACAACAGCCTCAAAGATTTGGGCTGGGAGAAGTTGGTGAAGGAAGAAGCTAAACTCTAGCTTTATAAACCGCCGAGGCGCAGAGAACACAGAGGAGAAGGGCGATCACGATTCTGCTGGAAGTAATCGCTCTTCTTTTGCTGGGTTAATTAAGAATAGGTGGATAAGTTTACCGCACAATTGGTGCGATATACTCCAAAATGAGAAATAGAAGCCTTATTTAAATTTTCCTGGAACCGGGTTTATGACTTCGTATGCAACCTCCTCTGCCAAAGCCGAAATGATTGAACTTCGGCGGTTGAAAGGCTTACTGCCACCAGAATTACAAAGCTGGGTCACCGTCGAAGGCACAATAGAGGTGAATCCACCGCTGATTCGTAGTGAAGAAATTGGTAAAGACCAGGTGGAAATTCAGATTGACCTGGTGAAGTGGGATCAGCTGGCGATCGATCAGCGCAATCTGCTGTTCTGGCACGAAGTCGCCCGGATTCAAAATGACACCATTCCCAAAGATGGTTGGGAAATGGCAGCGCTGGCGATTGGTTTGGGCGGTGCTGTGGGTGAACTGTGGGTCCAAGATGCCCTGCTGCTGTTGTTAGCGGTAGCATTGTGCGGAGTTTCAGGCTATCGGCTTTATCAGAAGAATAATGGGGAGAAGCAGTTAAAAGCGGTGGTCGATGCAGATGAAAAAGCGATCGCGCTTGCTACTCGCTTTGGTTACAGTCTCCCTAATGCTTATAAGAGTCTGGGCAGTGCCTTAAAAGCTTTGATTGACCAAACCCCCAGCAAGCGGCAACGTGCGAAATACGAAGGGCGACTGCAAGCCCTGAAACGTAGTGCTAACAAGGCAAAAACGAAGACGAAGAACATGCACGAGGGCGAACAATATACTTAAAAATTTGCATTGGTCAGTAAAATAAAAATCTATTACGAACTGACCGATACCGTATTGTCTACGAAACGAATGTGATCGCGCCATGTGGACGGCGTGAGTGCATCTCTGCCCACATCATGAGTCGCGTTAAAATAGTTGATAGATTGCATGGTGGGCAAGCAGAAAGAATATGAAGCTGGGAAATAAAAGGGGTGTTGTTGCCTCTAGTGCTATTTTATTCAGCGTATTACTGTCTGGTGTGGGTCTTGCCCAAAGCCCAGCCCGTGAGTCCACGCAACATGTTCCTACGTCCGCAGCCAGATCGAGGAGCGCAGTTGGTGGTGTAGCCAAACTCGCGTCGGCAGTTCGCGATCCTAAAGAAATAGCCTCGGCATCACAGGTGTCTAGCCTAGCTAAGCAACCCATTGGGAAAGCCTCGGTGTCACTAACGCCTTCTATTGATGCGTGGATAGCTGTTTCTGGGGCGTTGATATCTGCAATTATAGGCGCGATGCTGCAAAGCGTATTTGGGCCATTGGTGCAGCATCAATTGGAACAGAGACGGAAACGCAACGAGCAGGAGGAAGCTGCAAAGCTTGCAGCAGAAAGGGATAAGGCAGCTCTTGCGGAACAGGAACAAACTTTTAAAGACGGTGTTCAAGCCTACCGGCACAAACTACTTGCCGAAATTCAGAATCTGAAGATCCTCGATATGCCCACCTCTCTCCAGCTGGAGGATATCTACGTGCAGCTGCGGGTGCGGGAAGAAGAACCCCTGCGCTATGCCAAAGAGGAGGAGATGGCACCGCTGGCTTCAGGGGAACCTACAGAACTGCTGCGGCGCTCCCAAATAAACTTGGCAGAACGGGCAGAGATTTCCCTGTCGCCAGAAGATGCCTTAGCAAGCTTTCCACGGATGGTGGTGTTGGGCGATCCGGGTGCTGGCAAAACCACGATGCTGCGCTATCTGGCTCTCCAAATGGATCTAGATGCTGCCGCCCAATTGTCATACTTGCCCGTATATGTGGAGTTGGGGCGATTTGTGGAAAGCGGGATGGATGATCTGCTCAATTTTGCTGCGGCTGACTGGGATAGGCGCTATGGCTTTCCCAATGCTCTTCCCTACATAGAGCAACAGCTGCATGAAGGAAAATCAGCGTTGTTGTTGGATGGACTCGATGAGGTGCTGGTGGGAGCTACTCCTGACGAGGCACAGAAAGCCTACAAGCTAGTAGCTGATGAGATCAATCGGCTGGATACGCGGTTCTCTAAGGCTCCGATCGCAGTGACGTGTCGCAAGGCTGGCTGGCGAGGGGGATTGAAAGGTTTCCAGACTTTAGAAGTGCTGGATTTCAGCTGGGAACAGATTCAGCAGTTGGTCAATAACTGGTTTAAATCAAACCCCGCCAAGGCAAAAGGACTAAGGCAAGCACTGGCTCTTAACTTACGCATGCAGACGCTGGCAGCGAATCCTTTGATCCTCTCTCTGATTGCGATCGTCTACGAGGAGCAGTTGGAATTACCAGAGCGACGAGCCGAGTTGTACAACCGCTGCGTTGAAGTATTGCTGCGGGAGTGGGATTCCCATCGAGGCATTAAGCGATTCAGCCAGTTCACAGCAGACCGCAAGCGCGACCTGTTAAAAGAGGTGGCTTGGCATTTTCACATTGATGGGCGTCGCTACTTCGCCGAAGCTGAGTTACTGCATCTGGTAGCTGGTTTCCTGCCCACGATTGACATTCCACCCTCAGAAAGTAAGGCCATTTTGGAAGAAATTGCGGCTCAATATGGTTTGTTGAAGGTGCAAGCCCATGGGTGGTACGGTTTTCTTCATCTGACGTTTCAAGAATACCTTGCTGCTCTCGCTGCCAATGAGAAAGGCGCAACCGGATTACAGGAGGTCGTCGCTCATCGCTCTGACTCCTGGTGGGAAGAAGTCATTCTGCTGCTGGCTGGACGCATGCATGATGCCACACCTCTGCTGCTGGGACTCTTGGGGCATTCGATAGATCAGCCGTTGCCGTTAGGACTGGCTGCGAAGGATGACCTTTTTCACAGTGATTTGCTCTTAGCAGCCCGTTGTCTGGAAGGCACTCCGATTATTAGGATGCGGGGTTTGCGCGATCGCCTACTTGCAGAGGTGAAAAATCTGCTTCAGACCTCTTTATACAAGCTTGACTGGGAGCGGACAGCTAGAGTTTTAGTGGAAATTGGTGGTAGAGCTACGAAGGACGAGCTTGTGGCAATGCTGGCAGATAATAATATTGAGCGCTGGAAGCGGTGGAGAATCGGGTCAGCCTTTGAGGAACTTGGCGATCAAAGTATAGCTGTGCGCTTACTGGAACTTCTGGAAACAGAGGCAGAACTAGATCCATTGGTGCGCGAGTGCATCGTGTCGGCACTAGCTGAGTTGAAAGCAACCTTTGCTGTTCCTAAACTTTTGGACATACTTAAATCTGATCAAGACTATGGAATTCAGGAAAAGATTGCTGAAGTTTTAGGGAGTCTAAGCGATAAATCTGTAGTGCCTGAGCTGATGGACATGCTGAATGACCAGAAGCGAGATGAATGCGTTAGAAGTTCAATCGCTCTCTCTTTAGGCAGATTGGGTGATAAGTCTGTGGCTCCTGTACTGCTGCAAATGCTTTTGGATAAAACTACAGCCCCAAGGATGAAGCTAGCGATCGCTCAAGCTTTAACAGACTTGGGAGATAAATCCTTAGCTAGTAACCTGTTAAAACAGCTTCAGGATGAAACCATTGATTGGCAGATCAGGTGGTTGTTGACAGAAATTCTGGAAAGTCTCGAAAAAAGTGCCATAGCTCCCCTAAGGGAAATGCTGAAAAGCCCAAACATTAATCAGGCTGTCAGGGTGGGCATAGCTGCCACTTTGGGAACTTGGAAAGTACGTGATGACATCCCAGATATTCTCCGTCAGGCGATAGAAAGCCAAGTTGTACCTCCTAACTGGTGTTTGGGAAACTATGCCGAGATTGGCTATGTCTGGCAACGAATAACCCGCACTCTCAAAAGCTTGGGGGATGATTCAGTAGTGCCAGTACTCGTAAAAGCATTCGAGCAGCGTGGATCTGAACAGAATAGATATGTCTCATCGAGCAATTGGTTTGACGAGGTAAAAGGTGTCATTGTCGCTGCCTCTGAGTATAAGCCAGAGGCGATCGCTCGCCAGGTACTAGCGATGTTGCGTGAACAGGAGTGGCAGCCATTTCAAGATGACTTTCTAGATAGCTTGTCACAGCTGACCACTAAGTCGTTGGTGCCTGAGTTACTGGGAATACTTGCAGAGCGCAAAATGTATAATGTCTCCCATAAGAGATGGATGGGGATTATTCAAGCGATTGCCCAAGTAGCTGATGACCGTAAAACAGTCAAAGCCCTGCTGCAAATGATGCCAGCCAAACCGAGCAGCGATGAGGAGAAGCATTTGGCACAGGTAATCTATGCAGCACTTTATTCGGTCAGCCGACGAGCTGGGGTGCGAGTGAGTCGTGATGGCAAGATAGAATCTCTCGTTGCTGATTCTCAGACTGTGAACGTAATCTTAAATTCTGCTCCAACACTTCTGTTAAGTTCAACAGTAGCTCCTAAATCGGTCAAGTAACCCTCTATCAGCTTTCGCTCACCTGTAGCCCATTGAGAATTCAGTATGATCGCGCCTGGAATTAAGTGCATCTATGATCAATGTAGAGCAAACGTTCCAAACGAAATCAACAACAGAGCTAACAATGAAAATTCTGATGGTCTTGACTTCCCACGACAAGCTGGGTAATACAGGCAAAAAAACCGGGTTTTGGTTAGAGGAGTTTGCCGCTCCCTACTACGTGTTCAAAGACGCAGGTGCTGATATTACCCTGGCATCTCCCCAAGGTGGACAACCGCCGCTTGACCCCAAAAGCAACGAGCCGGATTCACAAACCGAGGCAACCCTTCGCTTTAAGCAGGATACCGATGCACAAACCGTTTTAGCTAACACGCTCAAGCTGTCGAGTGTATCTGCCGACAATTATGACGCCGTGTTCTATCCCGGTGGTCATGGTCCGTTGTGGGATCTAGCCGAGGATGCAGATTCGATCGCGTTAATCGAAGCCTTCTACGCTGCCGGAAAGCCTACAGCCGCCGTTTGTCATGCTCCCGGCGTGTTTCGTCATGCCAAAGCGCCCGATGGTGCTCCCCTGGTACAGGACAAGTCTGTAACTGGCTTTGCCAATACAGAGGAAGCGGCGGTTGGACTAACCAACGTCGTCCCTTTCCTGGTGGAAGACGAGTTGAAAAAGAACGGCGGTATATATGCCAAAAGCGATGACTGGCAACCCTATGCGGTGAGCGACGGTAATTTGATTACCGGACAGAATCCGGCTTCATCTGAAGCCGGAGCAAAACTACTTTTGCAACAACTGAGTACAGGCACGCTCACTAAAGTAGCCACTTCATGATAGCTCAGGGTTTAAGTAAGACCTTGACACAGTTGTCTTGTTTATGTTTGAACAGCTCAAAGCCTTGCTTCGCTTCTGCTAGGGGTAGATGATGCGTGAACACGTGGGAGGGATCGACTTCGCCCTTTAAAACGTGCTCCAGCAATCTAGGCATATACTTCTGACCGTGCATCTGACCGGTTTTGAGCGTCAAGCCTTTGTTCATGAAAGCACCCATTGGTACCTTGTCGACAAAACCAGCGTAAACGCCCATCATTGATAAGGTGCCGCCTTTGCGACAAGCAAGCATCATTTGCCGCAGGACGTGAGGGCGATCAGTTTCCAACCGTACTGCCTGCTTCGCCTGATCGTAAACTCCCTCAACCCCCATCCCATGGGCTTCCATTCCCACTCCATCAATACAAGCATCGGGACCGCGACCACCCGTCATTTCTTTCAGGGCTTCACCCGCATCGACTTCCTCATAGTTGATCGTTTCCGCTTGAGCAAAATCAGACGCCAGTTGCAGGCGGTAGGGAAAGCGGTCGATGCCAATCACGCGCTCCGCACCTAACAGGTAGGCGCTGCGCATCGCGAATTGCCCGACCGGACCACAACCCCAGACTGCGACGATATCTCCGGGCTGAATATCACACAAATCTGCCCCCATGTAGCCTGTGGGAAAGGCATCGGTGATCGGCAGCAGTTTTTCATCAGGAATGTCTTGGGGAAGTTTGAGCGCGCCGAAATCAGCGAACGGCACGCGCACGTATTCCGCGTCGCCACCGGCATAACCGCCAAATAAGTGGGAATAGCCATAAATTCCCGACGTCCCAAAGCCGAACAACTTCTCCTGCATCCATGCGTTGGGATTAGAGTTATCGCACAGCGACCACAGCTGCTGATTGCAGAAGAAACAATGACCGCAGCCGATCATCGAAGAGACAGCAACGCGATCACCCTTTTTCAGTTGCTTGACCTCGCTGCCAATTTCGACGATTTCTCCCATGAATTCGTGACCAAGAATGTCACCCGGTTGCATCGTCGGGATGTAACCATCGTAGAGGTGCAGATCAGAACCACAGATGGTTGTTGATGACACTTTGAGGATGGCATCGCGGGGGTTGAGGATTTTTGGATCTGGAACTGTTTCTACGCGTACATCGTTAGTGCCGTGCCAGCAAACTGCTTTCATATCATTTAACCTTTACCCTTTGGTTGACCTTCTATTGTTGCAATCTCGCCTGCTTCCATCAGCATTGATTTAAATCCAAGGCTAATAGCAAAAGTCCCTTTTAATGGACTAATACCAAAAATCTCAGTCGATTATAACCGACTTAAGCTATTACCCATATTTCGCAGGTTGGTGATCGCTCCAACGAATTTTTGTTCTTTCTGCAAATTAATTGAGAATTAAATGGTACCTGCGGGATGTGAGCTATTAGCTCTCTAATTGATGTTAGGACGCTTGTGAAGCGCTCGTCAACAGATTTATCAGTCGAGCAGTTATTGAGGTTTGGAAAAATTTGTTTAACTCTCAATATAGCTCAAACTATAGTTGAAAATTGATTTTCATTACTCTCCTAATAGACTTAGTTTTTAAATATTCTACTACTTTAGTAGTAGTCATTAGCTCGAAAATCTGTATATTGAAACGCTTAATTTATAAAGAAATTGCGTTGCAAAAACTATCAAAATTATTCGATTTGCATTTTTAAACTTTAGAAAATAGACTTAGCCCTTTTACTCTTTAAGTGATAAAGTAACCTGCTATTACTTAACTTAGATTCTATCTAAAGAAGTAAGTTAGTGTTAAGAACTCTTGCAGCCATATATACAATATCAACTTTAACAATTAAGCTAAAAAGTGCAAAACTTACTTTTTAGGGCGTGTCGGCAAACTGAACTAGCCTGAAAGAAGAGTCAGGAAAAGGATTCCGGCAGGAAAGCAGTGACGGTAGGAAATGGGCAAGATTTACCAGTAGGGGGAGCTGCTGTGAGCCAATTGGCACAGCTCGACCTGACGCATTTGGGATACTCGGCAGCTCAAGGTTGCCCAGAACGCCGTCCTGTGCGATATCCAGGGAAATAGTTAACCGATTAATAGTTAAGTGTAAAACTAAATACAAAATAACCCTACCTTACCCCTTATTATCTGTCCATACTACACAAGGTACTCTTTCCAGAAGCGCTGAATAGCACTAGAAGGTATTGAGTGTGAAGGCTCTACTACTTTATAAAAAAGTGGAGCAGCGTGCTGCAACTTCCAGTACAAAGTACAGGCATTAATGAGCCCATTTACACTTACCCCACAATGGAATGAGTGAAATTAAACGGCTAAAGACTTTATTACCCCCTGAACTGCGGTCTCAGGTAATAATAGTTCGGACAACTAAGGTTAATTCAGCTTTAATTTCAGCGAGAAAGACTGGCAACGATCGATTTGCTGTTCAAATTGATTTGATGCGCTGGCAGCAGATGAACCTCAATCAGCGTGACTTGCTATTTTGGCATGAAATTGCCCAAATCAAAAATCGGACTGTTAACCAATCGCCCAACGATTTGATCATTTTAGGTTTAGGGTTATGCGCTTTATTAGTGGAGTTAGTGGTACCAAACTTGCTACTGCTAGCAGCTATATGCTCTTTATGCTGTAGCTTGGATGCTCAGTGCCACGATGCTTGCAAAGTAGTACCGGGAGCAGTAACTAACTAAAATTTGGCTGGATAAATGCTTAACTTGTACATGTGCTAGCCAAAATTCGTTCTGACTTTCAACACTCTAGATTGAGGAGAATTTTATGCCAAAGACACTGTTCAAAATAGACCTAACCAAAACAATGGATCAACAGGAATTGCCAGGACACAACCGTTGGCATCCTGATATTCCGGCAGTTGTCTCGGTCGATCCTGGTACAGTTTTTCGGATCGAATGTAAGGATTGGACTGATGGGCAAATCAAGAACAATGATAGTTCTGATGACATTCGTGATGTCGATCTGACAGCAGTGCATGTCCTGAGCGGACCGATTTGGGTTAATGGTGCTCAACCGGGAGATATTCTAGTTGTCGATTTGCTCGATATTGGTGCCCTCCAGAATGACGAGTGGGGCTTCACAGGAATTTTTGCTAAGGAAAATGGTGGTGGCTTTCTCACCGACCATTATCCCAATCCTGCCAAGGCAATTTGGGATCTTCAAGGGATCTACACCTCTTCTAGACATATTCCGGGGGTGCGATTTGCTGGCATCACCCATCCTGGCTTAATTGGTTGTGCTCCATCCCACGAACTCCTGGCAAAGTGGAATCAGCGAGAAGGGGAACTGGTTGCAACTAGTCCAGAGCGACGCACTTATGGTGCAGGACTGTCAGGGGATCAGCCAGTTCTAGCAGCCCTGCCAAACCCGACGAACGCGATTTTAGGTCAACTGCCAGCTTCAGAATACGAGCGTGTCGCTGCCGAAGCTGCCCGTACTATTCCTCCCCGCGAACATGGTGGTAACTGCGATATCAAGAACCTGTCAAAGGGCACACGGATCTACTTCCCTGTCTATGTAGAAGGCGCAAAGCTATCGATGGGAGATATTCACTTTTCCCAGGGAGACGGGGAGATCTCGTTCTGTGGTGCGATTGAGATGGCAGGCTACATCGATCTGCATGTTGAACTGATTAAGGGCGGAGTTGAGAAGTACGGTATGATTAATCCGATTTTCAAGCCCGGTCCTGTAGAACCTCGCTATTCAGAATACCTGGTGTTTGAAGGTATCTCTGTTGATGAGTTTACCGGAAAGCAATACTATATGGATGTCCATATTGCCTATCGACGGGCATGCTTGAACGCGATCGAGTATCTGAAGAAGTTTGGCTACACAGGCGAACAAGCTTATCTCTTACTGAGTTGTGCTCCGGTTGAAGGTAGAGTCAGCGGTATTGTAGATATTCCCAATGCCTGCTGTACGCTCGCAATTCCCACAGAGATCTTCGACCAGAATATTTTTCCAGTCTAGCTTGGTGTAAGATTATGCCCCTTTACGAATTTCGCTGCGATCACTGCGGTCCCTTCGATCAATGGCGAACAATGGCAGAGTCCAGCAATCCTGCCTATTGTCCATCCTGTCAGGAAGCTGGAAAACGAATATTCTCTCCCCCAGCTGTGTTGTCTAGTTCATTGCGGCTCAAGAGGGAAAATCCAGAACCTCAGCTAGTTAAGCGCGATCAAGAACCCAAAGCCCCTAGGCTTCAAAGCCATGCTGGTGGGCGACCTTGGATGATTGGGCACTGAAACAGAGCCTCCCGAGGGGAGAGGGGGAGCATCAGCTCCTCGCTCTCGTGAAACTTTCCCATTGTAAGGTTAAGCTTGTTAGTAAGGAACGATACAGGCCGAGTTCATTTATGACACAATCTCAGCCCGCCCCTGAATTGATTCTGAACTTACAAACCCGTATTGCTAAGTTGGAGCAAGACAACCAGCAGCTACAGGCAGAACTCACCGAACTGTGGCAAGAGCATGAGCGACTACAGCAATCCCAAGCGCGGTATCGGCAACTGTTCGAGAATGCGCCCATTAGCATGCTTTTCATTAATACAGAGGGCTACATTACAGAAATGAATCGAGCCTCTGAGCACCTGTTTGGCACCACGATTGAGCAGTTAAACAAGCAAGCTAGCCCAATTTTTGCCAATGCACAGCTAGTCGAAAATGGCACGTTACCCTACATGCTGCAAGCACTGGCAGGGGAAACGGTGATTGAAGAACCAACCTACTACGATACATCCCAAGATATTGACGGTGGCAAGTTAAATTACGGCAAGGGATATTACTTCCCAATTCGGGACAAAGCAGAAGTGGTGCGAGAAATTGTCGAAATTGCGCCTGACTTTTCTGATTTATGGGCAACACAACAGAAATTACAGTCAGAGCGCGATCGCGCCGCTACTGAACGGCTCAAACTCCTGGGCACGATCGCCCAAGTTGCCAATCTCTTGCTCAAGTCGTTCGACTACACCACCGTTCTCTTCGATGTGGTGCGGCTGTTGGGCCTGGCGGTGGGGAGCGATCGGTGTAGCATCACCCAAGATACTATCCATCCAACATCAGGTAAGTTAGCCGTCAAAGTAGTGGCATGGTGGGATAAACCTGGCATTGTCACAACAACCGAACTCATTCCTGAGTACGAAGAAGGATTTATCTTGGAAGCGGGTTCATTCGAGTTTCACGAACCTTTTCTGCGAGGTGAAGTGGCAAACTTCTTAGTTGCAGATTTGCCAGAACCGATGCGAAGTGTGTTTGCAGCACAAGGCAACACTTCTATGCTAATTGTGCCGATTATGGTGCAGGGGCAGTGCTGGGGTGAAATTGGTTTCGATAACTGTGAAGAATCTCGACTGTACGATGAGACGGAAATTGCGCTCCTGAAAATTGCGGCAGATAGTGTTGCAGCAGCGCTCGAGCGTCAAGCCAAAGATGATGAACTTAGACGCTCCGAAGCGTTGTATCGCTCGTTGTTCGAGATCAGCAACGAAGGCATCTATCGTTATGAACTTGACCAGCCAGTTCTGACTAACTTACCGATTGAAGAACAGATTGAATTAACCTATCAGCGCTGCTACTATACTCAGGCAAATAATGCCTTTGCTGAAATGTATGGTTTAGCGAACGATGAAGATATTGTAGGAATGCGATTGGATGCCCACGAAGCTAACCCAGAAAAGAATCAAGCATTTCTACGCGCCGTGATTGAAAACGGGTATCGCATTCGCAATGCAGAGTCAGAAGAATTTGATGCCAATAGACACAAACACTATTTCCTTAACAGCATTATTTGCCTGATTGAAAACGATCATGTGACTGGCGGTTGGGGCACACAAATCGACATTACCGAATTGCGTCAAGCGCAACACGCTCTCCTTCAGGCAGAACAAGACCGCACCGAACTGCTCAAAACTGTGACGACCGTTGCTAATCAACTGCTACGCTCCACTGATTACACTACGGTTATAGCCGATGTTCTGCAAATCTTGGGCGAAGCCGCTAACGCCGATCGTTGTGGTCTGGTGCAAAACGTGACTGATCCCCAGTCTGGTAAATCTGCCATTCAGATGCATACCGAGTGGTGCAGAGCGGACATTCAAGCCTCGATCGTCCATACACCCGAGCTCGAATCTGCCCTGCTGTGGGAGTATTTTCCAGACTTCAATGAAAAGCTCGCACAGGGCGAAGTTGTCCACTTTTTCGTGAATGAGATATCTGAACCCGCCCGTCAACTTCTCCTAGAGCAAGGCAACATTGCCATGACGATGGTGCCAATCATAGTACAGGGTCAGTTTTGGGGCATATTTGGCTTTGATTATTGCCGAGAATCTTACCCGTATGATCAGGCGAACACGCCGATTTTTGCGATCGCGGTGGACAGTATTGCCGCCGCAATTGATCGTCAGCAAAAAGAGCAAGCCCTACTCCAGGCTGAACAAGCCCGTGCCGCAGAACTAACAAAGATCAACGATGCCCTCAGACAAACCTTGAATATCCTAGCAACCGAATCAGACATCAATCGATTCTTGGGACATTTGCTGAAAGTCATTGCAGATCAATTTAATTCTCCTGTTATAGAGTATTGGCTACATCCAGAGGGTGAACACGCCTATCTCGGACTCTCCTACTACCAAGGGCGTGTTCTAACACCAGAGGAACAACCTGGACATCCCGGTCGGCTCGGATATATTGTTTTGCCGGAAATGATTCACCAAGAGCATTTGGACGTTCGCCAACATCACTTCATTGTTGAAGACCTAAGGACTGATACAATGCACCGAGCCATTTCTGCTGAGATTGGAATCGATATTGGTGCCTGGTGTAGCGCACAAGGGGTCAGTAAATTACTCAAAATACCGCTAAGACTTGGCAAAGCCGCGATCGGAGCGCTCTTGATCTTTGTTCCGAGCGAGCGTACCTTGAGCGAACAACAAATTGAACTGGCTTATGCGCTTGCTCATCAAGTCACCTTAGCGATTCGACTCACACAATTAGCCGAAGAAGCCAAGGAAGCCGCGATCGCCCGCGCACAGGAAAAAGCTGCACATGATCGGGCTGCACAACTCGCCAGAGCCAACCAAGTCTTGCAGCGAACGGTTGCCCAACTAGTCGGGCAAGATGACCTCAACCAGTTTCTTACCTATGTTCTGCTAGAAGCGGCGCAGGAGGCTGAAGCGGCGAATGCGGCAATCTTTCTGTACGATTCCCCATCCGATATGCTGAAGATGCATCAGGCAGTCCAAGATCGGCAAGTCGTCAACCTGGATACCGATCCCCGCTTCGCACTGTGGAAAACACCCGTTCCAGCAAGTTCGACGCCTTTTTGGAAGCAAATGATTCAATCTTTCACCATATGGATTGCCTTCAATCAGGATCAGGGAGATGCTTGGGATTTTTCCATCCCGTGGCATCTCCAGATGGGACACCAAAGCGTCTTATGTGTACCTTTGTTGCTTGGACACGAACCGCTTGGGTTTCTGGGGTTATGCTTCCGTAACCCGCTCCAGCCTGGTGCAGAACCTATCGAACTTGTGCAAACGCTGGCGCATCAAGCAACGCTTGCCCTGCAACTGACGCGATTAGCAGAGGAGGCGAAACAGGCAGCGATCATCCAAGAACAAGAAAAAGCCGCTCAAGCTCGTGTTGCAGAACTTGCAAAAGTCAATGATGCTCTTATTCAAACGCTCAATCTGTTAGCGGCAAACCCCGACTTAGACCAGTTCTTAGGTCAAGTTCTAATGATCGTGAATCGGCAGATGCGGGTTCCAGCTTCTACTTTGTGGCAATGGGATACGACGGGTAGCGCTTGTCTCCAGATGACGTGTTTAGGCGATCAAGTTCTCACCGAATTAGAACAATGGCGTGGCTTTCCGTCAAAATCGTATTATCTGTATGACAATCCGATCATGCAGGAGGTATGGCGCACTCGTTGCCCTGCGACCACCAGCGACCTAAAAAATCCAGCAATTATTTACCCCGAACACTACGGATGGATGGAAAGCTTGAACATCAAATCGCTCCTCGTAGTGCCTTTGTTGCAAGGTGACACGATTATCGGAACGTTGAACATTCATCAAGCCGAGTGCGATCGCACTCGGCTTGAGGAGATTGAGCTTGCACAAGCGCTAGCTCATCAAGTGACGCTGGCAATTCAACTCAGTCGCTTAGCCGAACAAGTCAAACAAACTGCCGTCCTCGAAGAGCGAAATCGGCTTGCCCGTGAGATTCACGATACTCTCGCGCAAGCATTGACCGGAATTGTTGTACATCTCGAAAGCACCGAGCATATCCTGATGAGTCAGCCTGAAACGGCGCGGCAACGTCTCGATCTCGCGCGCCAACTTGCCCGCGAGACGCTGATCGAAGCTCGACAGTCTGTAAAGGCGTTGCGCCCACAAGCGTTAGTGTCAGAACAGTTACCCGCCGCGATCGCCACATTAATCGAGCGCTTACCGCAAGACACCTCGCCATCGGCTGAGTTTTCGCTGCACGGCTCGCCCTGCTCGTTGCCATCTGCGCTCGAAACGAATCTACTCCGCATTGCCCAAGAAGCTCTGGCGAACGTGGTCAAACATGCTCAAGCCAGTCGAGTGCAGGTAAACTTAATGTATGAGGTTGACGAAATTTGCCTTAGTGTTCAAGATAACGGTCAGGGCTTCGATCTCGGCTCAATCACTCAAAAATCGACGAGCGATTCTGCGTGTTTTGGATTGTTGATCATGCAAGAACGCGCTGAAATGATTGAGGGGCAACTCACGATCAGAAGTTACATTGGGCAAGGAACAACCGTTCGTGTAACGATTCCACGATGCACCATTTGATTTATGAGCGATCCAACTCCTATCCGAGTTTTAGTTGCGGACGATCATCTCGTCGTGCGTCGGGGTTTAGTCAGTCTAATCGATGATGAAGCGGATATGCAGGTCGTCGGTGAAGCTCAGAACGGAGCCGAAGCGGTTACCCTGTTTCGTCAACTCCAGCCTGATGTGACGCTGATGGATCTGCGCATGCCAGAACTGAGCGGCAGCGATGCGATCACTGCAATTCGCCAAGACACTCCGACAGCTCGAATTGTGATTCTTACGACCTACGACAGCGACGACGATATCTACACAGGCTTGCGGGCTGGTGCGATGGCGTATTTGTTGAAAGACTCACCGCGTCAAGAATTAATTTTGGCGATGCGCAGCGTGCTTGCAGGCAAGCGTTATTTACCTTCGCTCATCGGAACGAAGCTGGCGGAGTGGATTGATACGGCACAGATTAGCAATCGAGAACGTCAAGTGCTGTATTTAATGGCATCGGGCAGAAGTAACCGAGCGATTGGTGAGTCTTTGGGAATCGCAGAAGGTACTGTGAAATCTCACGTCAACAACATTATGAACAAGTTACAGGCAGACGATCGGACTCATGCCGTGGTGGTTGCCCTCAAGCGCGGCATTATTAAGCTGTAGCCATGTTTAAACGGGTGTCGCTCTAACTTTCGTTGGGGCATCTGATTCATCTTTTGTTTAGCTTCACCGTCCGACGATCGCTACACTGATCGCTCTAACGAACGAGCGATGATAAAACTTGATGCTTACTATAGATTTAAAGTCAGACAAATCAAAGAAGGCATCATGTCACCATCTGGCAACTTTGTGACTGTTTACGGTCAAAAGATTCACTACTTAGAAGCGGGTCAAGGATCGGTTGTGATTTTGTTACATGCCCTTGGCTTTGACACCTCGGATTGGTCGAACACGATCGCTCCGTTATCCGAACATTTTCGCGTGATTGCCTTCGATCAAGTCGGAGCCGGAGAATCCGATAAACCGTTGATCAACTACCGTCCGCAAACCTGGGTTGATTTTCTGGACGGCTTTTATCAGGCGCTCAACCTTGATCGCGCTTCCCTAATTGGTCACTCCATCGGCGGTGCAACGGCAGCAGCGTTTGCGATCGCGCATCCTGAGAAAGTTGCTCGTGTAGTGCTAGTCGATGCGGGCTATGGCTATGCGATGCCAACGGTGTCTGACCCCAGTCAGCTCGGACACAATCCAGGCACGTTGCACTTGATTAATCCATCGACTCGTGAGGAAGCGCGGCAATTGCTAAAGCTCACGGCATTTGCCCAGCAACCGACGCCGCGTGAAGCCGATGTCGAGCAACTGTTTGCCACCACAGCCCGATCAGGTTATGTCAATCAGCGCTTTATAGAATCATTTATTCGGCATGAAGATGTGCTCGACGGCAAACTGTCGCAACTAAAACATCCGACCTTGATTCTACAAGGGCGCGAAGATGGCATGACGCCGCTCGAACTCAGTCAACGCTTTGCTCGAGACATTCCCAACTCGCAGCTTGCGATCTTCGATCAATGTGGACACTCGCCGCATTCTGAGCAACCTGAACAGTTTCTGGCGGCGGTACTACCATTTTTGGGTGTTAAGGGCTAGAACACTTCTATATCTGCTGAAATTATGTCAAAGCCGTCTTCTCTGGTTGTTGACCTCTGCCAAGTCGCCGGTCGCGCAAAAGTCTTGAATCGCTTGCTGTCGCCCGGACAAACACAGACATTTTGAAACACGCAGATTGATCAAACCCAATTCTAGATAACAGGAGAAAGTAAGATGGCAGGCAAATTAGAAGGTAAAAAGATTGCAATCGTGTGCGGTAGCGGTGTTGAATTGCTCGAACTCACCGAGCCACGTAAAGCGCTGGATGAAGCAGGAGCAGAGACTGTGCTCATTGCTCCAGCAGCCGGATAAATCAAAGCGTGGGAGATGGTGAACTGGAGTGCAGAATTGCCCGTTGACATGTCATTAGCAGAAGCGGCTCCAGTCGCGGAACGCGGTGAATTTGATGCACTGCATCTTCCTGGTGGACCCTTGAATGCAGATGTGCTTAGAGCCGATAACTTTGCTATCTTTTTTATCAAAGAATTCTTTTTCAAGCAGAATAAACCAGTCTCGGTACTGTGTCACGCGCAATGGCTGCTGGTCGAGGCAGATGTATTGCGCGGTCGGACTGTAACTTCTTATCCGGCGATCGCTTCTGATTTACGCAATGCTGGAGCAACTTGGGTCAATCAAGCAGCGGTACGGGACGGAAACTTAGTTACAGGTCGTCATCCAGCCGATACACCCGAATTTAATCCAGTCATGATTGATTTGTTTGCGACTTGGAATCCTGCTCAAGTGTAGGCAGATTCTTTGTAGCATTAACCTCTATCATGTGGCGTTTAAAATATCAATTTACGTAAGCACGATCCCTACATCAATCTATCGAAAGTTATATTGATTGACCGCTCTTTTCGGTAGCCTTGTATGCATACGCTTGATAGAGCAATTGACCTAGAGAACGACGGATGCAGAAAATTACTGCATTTTATAAAGTAAGTTCAGTCTCAGCAACTTACCGAACGCACCGATAGACAAAACGCTCAAATAAAGCGTTCGATTAAACGTCAGAAGGAAAAGATTATGTCTCAGACACCGTTCAACTTCATCGCGCACTTTCGGGCCGAGCCCGGCTCGGAGCAAGCACTGGAAGACGCGATCATGGCTTGTGTCGCCCCAACCCGCGCTCTTTGAAGGCAACGTCAATTACGACCTGCATCAAGGTCAGAAAGACCCCGCCGTTCTCGTGATCTATGAAGGCTGGAAAGGACATGACGCGCTGGAAGCGCACTTCCAAAAGCTGCACTTCAAAACCTTGATGGCTGCTGTTGAAGGGCTTGTTGCCGAACGCGGCCCCGACAACAAGCCCTTTACCGCCGAGTCGCTGGTCATGGTTAGCGACATTGCCAACCCCAAACTGTGACCATACCAAGGTCGTTTCGATGGAGTTAAACACTAGGGATAGTGTTAGACGGCAATTACTTTTGGGTAAATGACAACTAGAACAAACGCTCAAACTCTTGCCAGAAGGTGCGATGTATTCTACGTATAATTGACGCGAATGCAAAAAATAATTGCCGTCCAATAGAATAAATTTTGTGTGAAATGAATCGGAGGATACTGATGCATTTTCGCCAGACTACTGTGTTGTCGCTGGCAGGTACAGGGTATTTTTCTATACCAGACGGACAAATGGGTGGGGTAATTGTATCAGGTAGGGCTGCTATAGCCGAAGTCGCAGCTTATTTGCAACGTCGCTAAAGTCAAGGAATCTCATGAACGATACTGGTTCTAGCGGATTTTGTGGTTGCTGCCGATGGGCAGTATGGTGTCCTAGTTGGGAAGCTATATAGGGCAGGATAAGATGGGCGCAGCCAGGGTGGGTAACAAAAGTAAATGCTAGCCAGTGCT